>Ga0302324_100000067_pt1 | contig 245325 bp, 254 predicted proteins | sample Palsa_T0_1_FD_201949 | JGI IMG/M metagenome (GOLD analysis project Ga0302324, IMG submission 201949) | Peat permafrost microbial communities from Stordalen Mire near Abisko, Sweden - Palsa_T0_1 | ecosystem: Environmental > Terrestrial > Soil > Palsa > Peat permafrost | place: Sweden: Abisko...
CTAACAAAAGAAGCAATCGTCATGCCAATCTGGGAAATCCGGGGTAAAGACTCCCGCAGTAACCTCGGCTCCAATTTCACCGGATTACATTGGGGAACCTGCATGTCTTTGACCCCTCGCGAGCCGATTTGATCCGGATCGCCGGCGTCGCCGGGAGGGACCAGGCGAGGCCAGGGTTGCGCGCTCGTGCTGGATGAAGGGGAGCCGGTGCCCAACACCGCGGCAGCGATTCCGCGGCGAGCGGCGCGCGGGCTCAACGTCCCCGGACCTGCCTCACAAGCGCTGAGCGGTTGATCTTGCCCTGGGCGTTCCGCGGCCAAGGCGAGATCTCCACATATCGCTTTGGACGTTTGAACGCCTCCAGCGAGGCCAGGGTCTCCGCCAGTCTCTCTTGGCTGGGTGCCCGCCTGCCAGGCGGGTGGCACGCCACAACGATTTGCCCCCACTCGGAGTCCGGGATCCCGATGACGGCGATATCGTCGAAGTCCCCGCCCAGGCGAAGAACCGCCTCGACCTCGGAGGGGGACACCTTCTCACCGCCCGTGATGATGATGTCGTCGGCTCTTCCAAGAATCACGAGGCTTCCATCGGGGCCGAGGGACCCCAGGTCCCCCGAGGTCCACGAACGTCCGGCTCTTTCCTCCGGGTAATGGCCCCGGAAGACGGATTCGCCTGTGACCTTCACAATGCCCCCAACGATCTCGATCTTGGCGTGGGGAAGCGCCGCGCCGCATCCCCTCCGCCCGCCGAGGAACTGCCAGGGCTTCAGCGCCGCGACCATAGCGGCCGTCTCCGTGGCCCCGTAGCACGGCGAGAGCGGGAGTTCCAGGCGAGAGGCCGCCTCGAGGAGCCCCTCCCATGCAGGTCCCCCTCCCACGGAAACGACCTGGAACTTGCGGAGCCATGAGATCCCTTCAGCCGACGAGAGGAGCCTCTGCAACTGCGTCGGGACAAGTGAGATGCAGCATTCGGGGGGCACCTCCGCGGGAAACCGGCCTGCGTTGGCATCCTTCCATGGCCATGGGATGAAGATTCCCCCGGTGAGCGCGCTTCGCATCCACGCCATGAGCCCGCTCACGTGGTGAAGCGGAAGAACGCAGACCGAATTGACCGGGCCCAGTTCAAAATGACTGCAAAACCCGTTCACCGCAGCCGAGAGCGTCCAACTGTCGTGCCGCGCGAACTTCAGGAGGCCGCCGGCTCCACCGCTCGGCATCATGAGCCAGCCGCGATCGCCCGACACATCCTTCGCAGCAAGCCTGGCAAGCTCCGCCCGCTCGACGGAGCCCCACGACGGGTTTGAGACGAAGACGTTGCCGCCGCCCGCCACGGCCTCCGAAAAGATCCTCATGAACTCCCCGGGGTCGGCCGCCTCGACAATTTTGGAGTTCCCGGCGGAGCCGGGCGGGACAGCCCCAAGGAGCGTTGCTAGCTCGCGGCGGTCCATAGGGTCTCGGGTCTAATCCTTTCGACGTCCTCGAAGCGCAGGAACGGCGCCGCCGAGGGCCCGTCAAACGCCGGGTTTGAAAAGAGCGGCCAGACGCCGAAGCCCAGAGCATGGGCTTCCCCCTGCCAGGCGAATGCCTCCATGAGCGCCGCCCGCGCGCCGAGGGCGGTCTCAAGCGACGACGAGAAGACTACCTGCGCCTTCAACTTCGCGAGCCGCTCGAGAACCCCGGAGGCGTCCCCCAGAAGCGCAGGCTTGACGACATAATAGCCCGCCCAGCCGGCATCCATCCATCTCCCCACGTCGCTGTCTCCTCCTATAGACTCATCGAGGCCAATCGGAACGGGGTGATCCGCGGAAAGGCCGCGCAGCTGGTCTTCAGCGCCCCTTGAATCCGGGGCGACCGGCTGCTCCACGAACTCAACGGGGCGGTCGGCGCAGCGCCCGAGCCATTTGCCCGCGGTCCGCGGGTTCCACGCCCCGTTGGCATCGAGCCTGAAGGTCGACCCGGACGGCAGCGCCGCGATCAAATCGTCGAAGATCGCCATCTCGTCATCTGCCGCCCCCACCCCCACCTTCCATTTGAACACCCTGAAGCCGGCCTCCGCCTTGGGAGGCGCCGCCGAGAGAACGGCGCGGCCCGCCGGAAGAAGCGCGGCCACTCCAAGGCTTTGGTGCAGCGGCGCCTTGGGGCCGCCCATCGCGCTTCTCAGGGCGCCCTTGAGGGCGCACAGGCCGACCGGAAGCCGCCCCAGCACGTCCCCGTCGATTAGCTCGCCCAGAGAGCGGCAAAATGCCTCATCGTCCCCGACGGTCTCCGCTCCCGAAGTCGGAAGGGGCGATGCCTCCCCAAAGCCCATCGTGCCGTCCGGCCTCTCGACGCAGACGTACAGCCCTTCGCGCTCCAGCCACGTGCCATGTGCCGTCCGCACCGGCGCCCGGAACGGCAGCCGGTAGCGGCGGAAGGCGAGGCGAAATTCCATTCTTATTGCGTAATCACAAGAAGACATTACTTGGTTCCCGGCAACCCATGAGCAAGGTTGCCAAGAAATCGCGGCCGTCGGCCGACACGGAGTTCTATCTTTCTGCGGGCGAATTCTTCCGCTCGAACATCCCGACGGCGCTCACGTTCGACGACGTGACCCTCGCGACGCTCTACTCGGAGATACTCCCCAAGGATGCCGACACGTCGACCTCCGTCTCCGAGTCGCTCGGGCTGCAGATACCCGTCATTTCGTCGGACATGGACACGGTCACCGAGGCGAGGATGGCGATCGCCATGGCGCTCAACGGCGGACTGGGGCTCATCCACTACAACATGGGGCCGAAGGAGCAGGTGAAGGCGGTCGCCCGCGTCAAGCGGCACATCCACGGTCTGATCCAGGACCCAATCACGGTCAACCCGGGCCAGACGATCGGGGACCTGCTGGCGATGATGGAAGCCAAGCGCTACGAATTCTCCACCTTTCCGGTCGTTGCAGACGACGGGAAGCTCTTCGGCCTTGTATCGGGCAATGTCGTCAAGGAGCGCTACCGCGCAAAGAAGGTGGCCGATGTCATGACGCCCCGCTCGCAACTGATCACGGAGAGCGAGTCCGACGTCTCCAAGGACCCGATCAGGGCCGCGGACAGGTTCTTCACGGCCAATATCGGCATCAACAAGATGCTGGTCGTCGACCGCGACGGCCACCTCCGGGGGCTTGTCACGGCGTCGGACGTGGAGAGGATCACGGGCGAGACCAAGTCCCGCAGGAAGCCCGCGAGGGACTCCCAGTTCAGGCTGGTCGTGGGCGCCGCCCTTTCCCCCAAGCGCAAGCCCGACGGGTCCCTGGACCGCGACGCCGTCCTTACCCATGTCGGCCACCTGGTCGACGAGCACATCGACGCGGTTGCGATCTCGACGGCCCACGGCCACACCGCGAGCGTGGGGGCCCTCGTGAAGTTGGTGCGCGGCGCCTTCCCGAAGCTCACCCTCATGGCGGGTAATGTGACGAGCGCAGAGGGCGTCGAATTTCTCGCGGACTGCGGCGCGGACGCGGTCAAGGTGGGCCAGGGTCCAGGGGCGATCTGCACGACGCGCATCGTGGCCGGGGTTGGCATCCCCCAGCTGACCGCGCTCTACGTCGCCTCGACGGTGGCGAAAAGGAAACGCGTGAGGATCCTCGCCGACGGGGGGATAGCCAAGTCCGGCGACATCGTGAAGGCGCTCACCCTCGCGGACGCCGTCATCTGCGGCAGCGTGCTCGCGGGCTGCCGCGAGGCGCCCGGTGAGATCCTGGAAATCAGCGGGAAGGTCTACAAGCAGTTCCGGGGAATGGGTTCGCTCGCGGCCATGAAGGCTGGAAGCGCCGCCCGCTACGGCAGGGACGAGGATACGCGCAAGGTGGCGGCCGAGGGCATCGAGGCGCTCAAGGAAGTCAGCGGGTCGGTGGACGAGGTCCTTACAAGTCTCATCGGGGGAGTCCAGAGCGGCATGGGCTACCTTGGCGCCAGAAACCTGTCTGCGCTCCGCGAGAAGGCCCGGTTCGCGCGCGTCAGCCCGGCGGGACAGAAGGAAGCCGCCCCGCACGACGTGGTCGAGGTGTCGACGCGCAGCAACTAGGCGGTGTCTTTGAAGCTCATGAGTGAGCCAGGCAGCCGGGCGCAACTGCCGGAGACGGACACGCTCTGAGGAGTAGGCCCCTTGAAATCATCCTTCGACTTCGCCGCCACGTCCCCCGATTCTGGGGCCGGTGATCCGAACCGCAGTTCTCATTTGCCTCCTCGCTGCGCCCTGCACGACCGTCGCCCAGTCGCCGCTCCCGCCGGGGGCGGCCGAGCGAATTGACGCCGTCTTTGCACCCTACGACCACGATGGGTCACCTGGGTACGCCGTTGCCGTCCTGAAGGACGGCCGGATTTTATTCGAGCGCGGTTACGGGCGCGCGGACCTCGACTGCAACGAGTCCATAACGCCGCAAACTGTCTTCCACCTGGCCTCTCTCTCCAAGCAGTTCACGGCTGCAGCGGTCGCGCTCCTCATCCTCGATGGCCGGCTCTCCCTGGAGACGCCTGTGGCGGCTTACTTTCCCCAGATCGCCAGATTCGGCGCCGACATGCGTCTAAAACACCTCGTCTATTTCACGAGCGGCCTTCCCGAGTACACATCTCAGCCCAGGGAGAACGGGGAACCATGGTTCACGGCGTACCGCTTCACCGTAGATGAGGCGATAGCCGCCACGCTGCGCGCCAAGGCGCTCAAGTTCGCGCCGGGCACTCAGTGGGATTACTCGAACGTGAACTACATGATTCTGGCCAAGATCGTCGAGCGAGTGAGCGGAATGTCGCTCGCTCAGTTCCTCCAGGCCCGGGTCTTCCAGCCGCTTAAAATGGCACACACCCTAGTCGACGATGACACGACGGTCATCATCCCAAACCGCGCGACGGGCTACGCCGATCGGGGCGACCTGGACATCGCCAGGCAACTGAATGCGATCGGCTTCACCGTCCACTCCGGCACGGGCTACATGCGGCTCGTCCGCAATTCGCCGCATTACGGCGGCAGCGGCGTCTTCAGCACTGTCGAAGACCTCGCAAAGTGGGATGAAAACTTCTACTCCCACGCGCTTGGCGGCCCGGCGTTCACGACCCAGATGCTCGCGCGTTGCAGATTCCAGCACCCCAAGGACAACGACGCATTCGGCCTTGTATTCGGCAACTACAAGGGGCGCACAATGATCTGGTTCTCGGGAGGCGACATCGACGCGTCCGCCTACATGGCGCGGCTGCCCGAGCTCCACCTGACCGTGATCTGCCTGTCGAACATCCTAAAGGGGGACGCAGAGGGAAAGGCGATGCAGGTCCTTGGGATCGTGGTCCCCTGACCGCACAGGCGGTGAGATGTGAATCGCAACGATGGGATACCTAGCGTTTTCAAGTCTCCCCATCGTTTCGGTGTCATAGCTCCCAAGCGACTCATTGAGGGGTTTCAAGACACTCCCTAGGGCGCAGGAGAGCGGGATTCAATTCGGGCTTGCCCTCGGCCGGGGGCTCACCATTCCAATCCCCTGCAACAGGGGTCCCGGCTTCGGTTGCAGCAAGCACCATGTCCCTGCCCCCCTTCTCCAGCCTGCTCATTGCAGACGTCGGAATTTCCCTTGGCGACGAGGGAAAGGGGCGTTTGGTACCCGAGATCGCCGACGAGCTCCGCTCCACGGCTAGACCTGTCACGGTCGTGATGAAGGTGAACGGTGGCGCCAACGCGGGCCACACCGCGGCGGGCGTGAAGCTCAATCTCCTTCCCTCCGGGGTCGTCGCGAAGGAGATCCCGCACCTGGCGATAGGAAGCGGCGTCGTCGCGGACCCTCGCAAGTTCCTCTGGGAGGCGGCCCCGCTCGAGCGAAAGGGATACTCCGTCCTGGCGCGGCTCCTCATCGACGAGCGCACGATGATTTCGGACCTCACGCACCGACTGCTCGAGCTTGCGGAGGAGGATTACCGCGTCCGCGTCCTCTCCGAGGAGCCCCGAGGGGCGACCGGTCGCGGGATCTCGGCCGCCTACAGCGAGGAGACGGGCCACTGGCAGATGCATTTCTCCGACTTCCTTGCGGGCCCCAATTTCTTTGCGCGCAAGCTGGCCCAGCGGGCCGACCGCGCGTGCCGGATGATCCAGCATGTCTACAGCGTGAGCGAATCGACCTGGAAGGGGTTCTTCGACCGGCTGAGCGAGGCCGAGCTGCGCGCGAATGCCGAGACGATCTCTGAGGGCGTCTTCGCCAGGGACGAGTTCGAATTCCCCCAGTTCCTAGGAAGGGAGCCCTTCACGCTGGATGTCGAGAGGTTGACGCAGGTGTACTGGAAGGCCGGGACCGCGCTCAGCAGGAACATTGGCGAGGTGCGCGAGCTGGTCCTTCGCGAGCTCCGGGCCGGCCACACGATCATCGGGGAATTCGGGCAGGCCTACTGGCTCGACAAGAGGCACGGCTTCTCCCCCACCTCCTCGCACACGTTCACCCCGGAGTTCTTCGAGAGCGCCAATATTCCGGTCCAGCCGATCCACACGTTCGGGGTCGCCAAGGCCTACGACACCAAGGTGGGCACCCACACCTTTCTCACGCAGATGGACGACGCGCACCCGCTCAGCGCGAAACTGAAGAAGCTCGAATTTGGCACAAGCACGGGCCGCCAGCGGATGGTCGGCTGGTACGATGCCGTGGAGAAGGGAGACGCCCTGCGCTACGGCGGCTTCCAGGACCTCATGATCAACAAGCTCGACGCCCTGACATGGACCGGTGACTGGAAGGGCGATCTCCTGCTTTGCACATCCTATGAGACCCAGGATGGAAAGCCGTGCCCGCACGTCCCAAGGAACGAAGCCGTCCGCAAGTCGCTGCGCCCCGTCTACGAGCGATATCCCGGATGGGCCGAGGATATCTCAAACATCCGCCGGTTTGCCGATCTGCCAGCGAACGCTCGCCGCTACGTGGCCGGCATGGTCCGCGGTATTCTTGACGTCGCCTACGCTGGCGAGTCCCGACCGTCCAGCCTCCCCAACCTGCGCTACCTCGGCGTGGGCCCGGGGCCATCGCAGATCATAAAGGATGTCCCCGCCACGGGGGAACTGCTGGCGATTGCCTAGGGGGTTGCATTGAAACCTGCCTTCCCAACCGTCCAGACCGTAATTGAGGAGACGGGCAGGGTCGCGGCGCGCTTCCCCTATGTGGTGCTGTCGGCCGTGGCCGGATCGGTGGCTTCGATCGTGGAGATCGAGTCCAAGGATGTCTCGCTCTCGAACGTAATCATGGCCGCCGCTCTCGGGCTGCCTCTCATGCTGGCCCTGAGGCTATTCCGCGAGTGGACGGCATTCCGTAGACTGGGAATGGCACTCGAGATAGTCGGAGTGGCGCTCCTTGTCGCCTATTCCCTCTCATTCCCACCCGACTATAAGGGCACTCCGTCCATCTATTGGATTCGATTCGCCGTGATCGACATCGGCCTGCATTTTGCCGTCGCATACGCGCCGTGCGTCGCGGGAGCCGGAGAATGGGGCTACTGGCAGTTCAACCGCAGGCTCTTCCAGCGCTTTGCGCTGGCGTTCCTCTACACCGCAGTCCTCTACATCGGTTTGACGGTGGCCTTGGGAAGCTTGGACAGGCTGCTCGGAGTAAAGGTGGAGCCGAAGCGTTATGGGGAGCTCTGGGCGCTAATGGTTGGAATCTTCAATACCCTCTTCTTCCTCGGCGGCGTGCCCGCAAGCACTGAGGAGCTCGAAAGGGACACCAGCTATCCGCGGGGGCTCAGGGCCTTTGCGCAGTTTGCGCTGGCGCCACTCGTGGCCGTTTTCTTCGTCATTCTGTACCTCTACGCGTTCAAGATCCTCAAGGCCTGGTCGTGGCCGCACGGGTGGGTCGGCAAGCCCATCTACTTCTTCTCGGGAGTCGGAATCCTGGCGGCCCTGCTCCTCCAGCCCGCGAGACAGATCGAAGCCGAGCGATGGGCTAGGTGGTACTGGAAATATTTTTTCAGGACGCTCGGCCCGCTTGCGATCCTGCTCCTGCTTTCGATGAAGGAGCGGATATCGGAATACGGCTTCACCGAGGCTCGATACTACGGCTTGGCGCTCGGGGCGTGGCTACTTTGCGTCTCAATTCTGTACACATTCCGGCCCGGCGCCTCGACCCGCGCAATCCCCGCCTCCCTCGCCCTCATCTGCCTTCTGTCGGCGGAGGGCCCCTGGGGCGTATTCTCCATTTCGTCGGCAAGCCAGGAAAGAAAGCTGATCGAAGTGCTTACGCCCATTGGGGCTGTCGAGAACGGCACCCTCGTGCCGGCCAGGCACGGCATGGACTCGAAGGAGGAGGCCTCCGCCAGGTCGATCTTGTCGCACCTCGTTTCCACATACGGACGCGGGCGCTTCCCGGGACTCTTCGCGCGTTATGAGACGGATGTGAAGGTTAAGGATACAAATGAGACCCCGTTCTACGCCAACGTGAATTCGATCATCAGCTTTCTCGAGGGGAACAAGGGCGCGACGGATCGCGCCGTCGCATCGGGAGGGCGCCGCTTTTCGGTAGGGCAAAACAGTTCACGCGGATTTCCAATCGGGGGCTACCGGTACCTCTACCACGCCAGCTTTCGTCCCGGCCCGGACACGGAACGCGTTGGAGATCTCTCCTTTGAGTTCCTCTACGGGCAGAACGCGCCCAAGGTTCTCCTTTCCGGGAAGACGGTCGACGTCACCGCGGTCACGGCCCTCATAAGCTCAATCGTTCAAAAAGGGCGCCAAGGGAGAAACTTCCTTCCGGCCTCGGAAATGTCTGCGAAGTTTTCCTCCGGATCCAGGGAATGGCTCCTGATCGTCAATAGGCTCGAGGGCGCACCACGAGACTCGGGGACTCCGATCATCTCCAGCATAGACATCAATGTCCTCGAGAGATGACCGAGGAGGATCGAACTAGACCCCGCTCGGTCACTGAACGCTCTTCTTGGGCGTTTCCTTCCACACCCATTCCAGGGCCTCGGGAAGTGTCTGCGCCCTCACAGCGTGATCGGTGTGTCCCGCATTGAGCGCATAGACATACTGGTAGTCGTATCCCTTCGCCTTCAGGGCGGTCGCCATTCGGTTGTTGGCCTCGACCCAGTCGTGCATCCCGTCGCGGAGCGGGTTTGGGTTGTAGAGGTCGCGATCGCCCACTTCCAGCCAGACGCGGATCGGCTTGCGCGGGCTTTCCGGGATAAAATGCTCGTGATACTCCCAGGCCCCGTGGGGCGCACTGGGATTGAGGGGATAGGCCTGGTTCACATAGGTGCCGGAATAAGTGATCACGCGGTGATAGAGGTCAGGGTGGAACCACGCCATCGTGAAGGCCGCTGCGCCCCCGGAACTGCCTCCAATCGCCGCGCGCATATCCGGATCCTTCGTGATCACGACGCCACAATTGGACTCGACGAGCGGAATTACCTCGGTCTCCACGAACTCGGCGTACAGGCCCGACATCGTGTCGTATTCCAACCCACGCTCGCTGCCGCGTGAGTCACCGCCGCCGTTCTGAATCATGATGGCCACCATCGCGGGGATGCGGTGCTGCGCGATCAGGTTGTCGAGCACAGCCGGCAGGCTGTAGTCCGAGCCGATCCGCGTCGCTTTGCCCGGGCCGTCCTGCGACACGATCACCGGCGCAGGAGTGCCCGGGACATAAAGCGGGGGAATGTAGACGGTGACCGTGCGCGTGTAGGGCTCCGGGTAGGTCTTCACGTTGTTCAGGTCAGGCGGCATGTAGTCCGGAGGGCCTCCCGGGGGGACCTTGGTGATACCGGGATAGATCTTGCTGTCCTCCGAGCGCATCGTGAGGCGCCGCAGCGTTCCCTTCGGCACTCCATCGACCGGGGTCAGCTCCGGAGCCGGGACGTAGTCAGGGCCGATGAGGAAGTCTCCGTCGGCGTCCACGGGCGGATTCATCCCCGGCGCGCCCCTGAGCACCGTGTCGCCCGGCTTTGCGCCGACGGGGGTCAGAACCGGCGTCCCGGGCGCATCGGGCAGCCGAACGGGGGCCGGTGGGCGGACATAGGGCTGCACCTGAGCGTCGGAGGCGCAAGCGCATCGTTGGAGTGCGAACTGGCACAGGCAGCCAAAGACAAAAACAGTTCTGAGCAATGGCATCGTTTTCATTGGCTCCTCTTGGGTTCAGGACGGATCGCTTGATCGACTGGTTTGCCCGACTTACATACCGACCGCTTTCGTTCTAATATGGCGGCTACCCGGCGCGTGTCGAGAGCCCGCAATCGTCAGGTCCTCGACGAGGGGTTAATCGGGCGCAAAGTAGGAGTAATCGGAGCCCTGATAGCTCACCTGAAGGCCCGGGATCTTTTTCTCATTCACAAGGAACCTGCCGGGTATGCCCAACTCAGCGAAGGCGAGGTATGCCCTTCGAACCTGCTCGCTCGAGCTGTCGCCGGGCATCGCCTGGGGCAGCCCGGTCCCCGGGCGGCTCGGAGTCCCCGGGGGGAGGTTTTTCAATTCGCGCGCGACGAGCACCTTGTGGAGTGTCGCGATGCCATCGATGTTTTCGATCCGGTAACGGGGCGGCAGCTCAAACCGGCCAAGAAACGGGCTCATTATCCAGACGCGCCCCGCCTTTGTGAACACTGCTGCCGCGTGGGCTCCGTCGACAGGTGGGACCAGAGCCGCCTTCTCGTCTGGATTTTCCTTGGAATACGTTGCCACGAAATAGAGCGATTCCAGAAGGTCGCCGTTCTTGATCACGAGGTATGGCGTCCCGGTGATCGGGTTCTTCGGGATCGGCATTCCCAGAGTCCCGTATTGGTCGTTGTACATATAGTGCACTCCGTCCCAGTCGAAAACGACGGCGTCCTGGGTGGTGACCTTGTTTCCCCGGTCGAAGGAGTCAGGCAAGTGGGTGAGATCCATGGTGACCTTTCCCAATGCCACCGGGATCAAGCCGACCTTGTTCACGTCGTTTAGCCAATGGTAGGCCGATGTCAGCATGTCGGCGGATGTTCCCGGGTATAGGGGAGTAGGTACTCCGTTCACAAAATCCCCCATGACCAAATTGGAATAGTCGCCCGTCTCCTCAGCCGCCGCCAACTGGGATCCGGCGTGGGTCATGCTCTGCGCGAGTGCCATCGCCTCGGCGCTCGCAAAGTTGCTTCGGGCGGCCGCCGCCTGATTGCCAGCGAGATTGCCGATCTCGCTGGGAGCGGTCGCGGGACTGTTTATCGAGTCGATCACCTTGGACATATCCTGGCCGTCATCGCGCCCCGGGAATCCCATATCCATCATGTAGGTGTCCCGGATATCCTGGACGTACTTGCGGACCACGTCGGGCCGGTCGACGTCCGCGACGGTAAGGCCCCCTGGCACAATGTCGCCCATCGCCACGCTTTCAATGTGGAGCTTTGTGCCGGCCGTGTAGGCCACGACCGCCTGGGTGACCCGCTGGTCCACCGGCCGCGTCACGACCACGACCGTAGCCTTTTCCCCGGGATGCTTCTCCAGATAATCATGCCGGAATCCAATGGCGTCCACCAGCTGCCCTCCTCTGATGTGAAAATTGTTACCCCAGTCCTCGCTCACGTTCCACGAGTAACCAAACAGCTTTCCCAGGATTCCCGGAAGTTTGGACCCATTGACGGTCACAGGCTCGAGATTCTCCGGGGGAGTGTTGGCGACATCCTTGATGGAGGGCGAACTTGCCCCAGGATCAGGTGTTTGGTCCGTCGTCGAATCGTCAGCCACCGCGTTCTGCAAAATTCCAAAAGCGGCGACCATCGCAAAAAGCGACCGGGCCACCCCAATTGTCTGCCCAGGGTTCCGTCTGAAGCGGCTGGCGTTCATCGCCGTGACTCCCAATTTGCGCGCTTCCGGAAAGGCGACAACAAGAATTGGAATCGGCCAAGGCGCGCGGCGCCCAAGGGCTGATGCAAGCGCCGGTTAACCGTTGGCGGGCGGAGGCGCAGCCGATCCATCCAACCGAACGGGGAATGGAACCGCAGGCTCCTCGATAATATTCAGGCCACCTGACACTTGCGCTGATTCAGGGGCATCGTGCAGCTCCAGGATTATGATTTCATTTTCCCCGAGCTTCAGCCACTGGCCGGGAACCCACAGCGATCGCAGTCCTCCCCTATCCCAGAATCGCCCGAGGTTGTGCCCGTTCACCCAGACGGCCCCCATGCTCCACTTGCGCATGTCGAGAAATGTGCCGCCCGGCCTATTGAGCGTGAATGTCGCCCGGTAAAATGTCGGACCGGTGTGCGGAACTACCGACGCCCTGAAGTCGGCGACATTGTCGAAGGGCAGGCTGTAGATTTCCCAGCCGTGGAGGTCCTGCCCGTCGAGAGAGGCGCCTCCGATCAGCCCCTTGTGTGCGCGCCACTGAGTCTCGGAGCTCACAGGGACGCTGATTCGCCCTAGGTTGTACACCAGGAGATCCAGTGTCGCCGGCCCTGTCTCATCCAAATGAACCTTGTTGCTGTCCAATCCGTCGCCCCGAAATGCCCTGGCGACCGTCCTCCCGTTCACCAACACGACAGTGTAATCCATCGCCTGCCGAAGCTCGAGGGTACCCCTGATGCCCTGCTCGAACTTCTTCCTGTAAAGGACGAAGCCATAGGCTTGGCCGAGATCCTCCATCGCGACCGGGGAATCGGAGACCACCGTCGGCTTCGCGGGCAGCATGTCGAGAAGCGGCTCCCTCTGGTCGAGCGTCATTGCCGGAATCTCGATCACGGCCGGCTCGGGAGGCGCCTCAGGCGGATGGATGCCCAGGCGCTGGCTCAGGAGCGAGCGAAACGCCCGGAATTTCTCAGTCGTCCTCCCTGCCTCGTCGATGGGCGCCTCATAGTCGTAGCTCGTCTGGACCGGCATGTACTCGTTGCAGCCGTTGAAGAAGCCGAAGTTGGTGCCCCCGAATTCCAGGTAGAGATTGAATGAGTCGTTGTGGTCGAGCAGGTAGTTCATCCAAGCCAAGCCCTTTGGGAGCGGGAACCGGTGGGCGATCTTCTGGCCCCATCCGCTGAACCAGGCCGTGTAGACTTCCGGAACGAAGACCGGATAGTCGCCTATTCCCGGGGCACTTTGGGCATATCTTTGGTCATCCTTCAGCCCGTTCCGGCAATACATCAGCCCCGGCACCCGCAGGCTGGCGTCGCCCCAGATCGGCGTGGTCGGTTCGCACGTGAAGAGCGGAACCTCAAAGCCGACATCACGGAAGATCTTATACAGTGACCGCATGTAATCGACGTTTCCCTTGGCGATGATCCCGTATTCATTCTCGACCTGCACCATGATGAGCGGTCCGCCCCGGCTCACCTGGAGGTCGGCGACCTGGCGATAGACCTGCTCGATGTAACGGCGGCTCCACTCGACGTAGCGGGGATCGTTGGTGCGGACCTTGACGGCGGGATAACGGAGCGTCCAGTAGGGTATGCCGCCATACTCGACTTCGGCGCAGCAGTACGGCCCGGGGCGCAGGATCGCCCACATCCCGTTGTCCTGGCAGAGCTTCAGCACACGGCGAACATCAGTGATCCCGCTGAAGCTGAACTGCCCCTCCTGCGGCTCCACCTCGTTCCAAAAGAGATAGAAGCTCAGCGCATTGAGGCCCATCGCCTTGGCCTGCTTGATGCGGGTGTCCCAATCCTCGGGCAGCACGCGGCCGAAATGCATCTCGCCCGAAATGATCAGCGTCGGCTTTCCATCGATGAGGAACTGGTGGTCGCGGGTCTCGAAGCGGTGCGGGTGCCCATCGGGCACGACGGTCGTGACGGATTGCGCGCGGGCGCAGAGGCCCGCGGCGCAAATGGCGACGCCAAGGCCTAGGATCCTATTGGGTTGAATCATCGGGCGGGGATTTGGACGACCGCCCGGCACCCTAGCCAGCCCAAGCCGGGCTGTAAAGGAAGCGCCCAACCGAATCGCCTATTGCCCGGAGTTATCCAGCGCGAACTCGATCGGTACCTGCATGTGAGTGGAGACGGCGTGGCCGGCCTTCTTGCCCGGCCTGAACTTCCACCTGCTGACAGCCGAGACCGCCGATGCCGCGAATTCGGGATTCGTGGACCTGACCGCTGCAGCGCTCCGGACGTTGCCTTCCGGGTCCACAATGAAATCGACGAGGACTGAACCCGATAGCCCTTCCCGCTTCATCTCAAAGGGATAGACAGGCTTGGCTTGAAAGCCAGGTGACGGCTGCTGGTCGAGCATCGCGGGGTCGAAAACTACTGGCGCGCGTACCCCTGGCCTCCAGTTGTTCGGGACCGTCATTGTGTCCACCAAATGGTTATCCGGCTGAGGTGGCTCGATCGGTTGGGTTATTGAATCCGGCCGAATTGGTTGAGGCGTGTCTTGGATATCAGGAATGGGCGCGACCACCTCATGGGTCTTGATAGGATCGCTGGCCTCGGTGACATCGACCGGGTCCGGCGGCAACACGAAGCGCTTCTCGGGCGGTGCTGGATTGATCCTGAGGTTCGACAGGGCCTGGATCATGTGCCCGCGGTCGAACAAGACCACGAGGCAGACGATGGCTGTCGGTACAAGCGAGCCAATGAGCATGTCTTGGCGCCGGGAGGAATCGCAGAGTCTCATGGGGATGATCTCCTTTGCTGACGGGGTATTGTGTGCCCGAAAACTCGAGCTGTCAACGGACTCCACGCGCCGCTGCTTGGGGCCGCCGGACACATCGATGAACAAAAGGGCTTGCCGTCCTATCCGTACTATGTCACATAGTACAGTATGCTCCCGTTCTCGATCGACCTGAAACCCGGCCTGCCGGTCGCGGAGCAGATACTTTTCGCAGTCAAGAAGGCGGTTGTCGGTGGCCAGCTCTCTCCCGGCGATCCCTTCCCTTCGGTGCGAGTGCTCAGCCAGGAGCTCCGCATAAACCCCAACACCGCTCATAAAGTGATAGCCGCCTTGGTCTCGCAAGGCGTGATCATAACCACCCCGGCAATTGGAAGCGTTGTCGCCGAGCGCGCACCGGGAAGCGGCAAAGAGCGCGCGGAGCTTCTTGGGTCCGAACTCGAGCGGGTGGTCGTCGAGGCAAAGAAATTGGGCCTTACGGTCGACGAAGTTCAGGCCGGCCTCGCCGCACAATGGAAGAAGCTCACGAAAAAATAACGCCAGCCACGCACCAATATGAACATCATCGAAACCAAAGGTCTATCGCGGAGCTTCCTGGGCACGGAGGCGCTGAGCGGGCTCGACCTCTCCCTCCCCTCCGGGAAGGTGGCGGCGCTCCTGGGCCCCAATGGGGCCGGCAAGACAACGACCATAAAGCTGCTGATGAACCTGCTGACCCCAAGCGCGGGGTCCGCACGCGTGCTCGGCGTCGACTCGCGCCGGCTGGGCCCAACCCAGTTTGCCCAGATTGGATACGTGTCGGAGAACCAGCAGTTGCCTCTCTGGATGACGGTTCAGGGTCTCCTCGACTATTGCCGCCCGTTTTACCCCACATGGGATCGGGTCCTGGAACGCACTCTAATTTCACAGTTTGACCTGCCGCTGGACAGAAAGCTGCGGCAGCTGTCGCGCGGAATGCTGATGAAGGCGGCTCTGCTTTCGTCGATGGCCTACAGACCGCGGCTCCTCGTGCTCGACGAGCCGTTCAGCGGCTTGGATCCGTTGGTAAGGGAGGAGTTTGTGCGCGGGGTCCTCGAGGCGTCCATTTCAGGAGATTGGACGATCCTTATCTCGTCGCACGACATAGAGGAGGTGGAGCGCCTTGCGGACCACGTCATCTTCCTCGATCGGGGCCGGCTGCACCTGAGCGAGGATGCCGAGTCGCTCCAGTCCAGGTTCAGGCGCGTTGAGGTCCAGCATGGGGGCGAGTCCCCCTCGCCTCCCGACGGCGCCCTTGAATGGGAGCGATCGGGGGCCCTCATCAGGTTCGTCGAGACCAGGTATTCGGCCGAGGAGACCGAGCGGGGATGGAGCGAGAGGTTTCCGGGCGCCATTGTCACCGTGCAGCCTATGACGCTTCGCGAGATTTTCCTCACATTTGCCCGCGGGAGCCGCTCAAGGTCGAAAGGAGTCGCAGCATGAATCTCACATGGCACATCGCAAAGAAGGACCTTCGGCGCTTTTGGGTGCCGCTCACTCTCCTCAGCGCAGTTACCGCAATCCGCTTCGGAATGGGGATCAGCCTTCTCACAGCCAACGACCCGGAGCCGGAATGGTTCGATCACATGGGAATCTATGCGAATGTCCTTTGGGGCATCGGATTATTCCTCACCTACATGCTCGCGGCGGCCGTGGTGCAGGAGGATTCGGTGGCAAGTCCGGCATTCTGGCAAACTCGGCCCATTTCCGGCCCGCGGCTGCTAGCCGCGAAGACAATAGGGCTCATCCTCATGTTCGGGATCTTGCCCGTCCTGCTCTCGATCCCCTGGTGGCTCGGTTGCGGCTTCGGGTGCTCCGAAATCTGCCACGCGGGAGCCGAGACACTCGCGGTACAGGCGATCGTCGTGCTTCTCGCGCTTCCATGGTCTGTCGTGACCGGCCAGTACGATCGCTTCCTCCTTTGGACTTTTGTGGCGGCCGTCGCCAGCATCACCGACGCAACGCTCCTGATCGCCGGCCACGGCATGGCGTCGCAGCAGGAATTATTCACGGGCGCCTGGGCTGGACCGACGAAGGTTCTGGTAATTGGGCTCTTGGCCGTTGCAGGCGGCCTATTCACGGCGATCCACCAGTTCGTCACGCGCAAGACGTGGCGGTCGGTCGTTGTGATTGTGGTCACGGCTCTCTCCATGGCCGCGGCCGGACGTTGGTGGACGTGGGAGGCATCGGCAATCTGGGCACTGAAGCCTGTTGCACCCGCCGGCCTGGCAAAGGACATCAAGATCTCGCTCGATTACGCTTATGTATGGCAGGCCACGAACGGCAGCGGCGTGGGGGAGGTGAACCTGATCGGGGAGTCTGTGCCATCTCCATACGTCCTTTCGCCACTCTATTCAGAGCAAAACCTCCGCTGGGCGGATGGGAGTCTTAGCACCGAGAAGCAATTCGACGTGTGGCGGAGCAGGACTCCCTCATACGCAAATAATGCCTTTTACCTCATGCGGCTCGTTCCGCAGCCCAATGATCGTAACTGGGTGCAATATGTGATGCGTCATAACCTGGTCCCGTTCTCCCGTATGTATCCGCAATGGGGTGGAAAATTCTTCGAGCCCTTCACGGCGTATTTTTCGCCCGAATCAATGCGAAGACTCGCCAGCCAAAGGCCAATATATGACGGCACCTTCTGGTTTCATCTCTTCAAGCCCGATGTGATTGGCGAGACGGACATCCACGTGGGGGCTGCTCTCTCAAAGGGGACGATTCGCTCGCGGGTAAGCGCGATCTCCAATGATCCCAAAACGTGGACATTGTTGGTTTCCTTTGTCGATAGCTCACCCGAATCGCTCTGGACGGATTTTCTGGAAATGAGCCAACTCACGGCTCCTCGGGCCCAGCCGATTTATTGCATTGTGAATCGCAGTCGGACTTACGCCCGCGGTTCGTTCAATGAGACTAGGTACCACACAGTGATCTCCAACGTCGCCATCGCCTTGCGCAAAGAAGCCTTCCAGGAACCCAACCACTGGAACGCCCTGTCGCGCAAGTGGGAGAAGGAGCGGGACGGTCTCGTCGGGGCCACGGTGGCCGAGGTAAATTTCGAAGAGGTGGAGCGGTTCAGCCTCCCGATTGCTATTGATAAATTCGATTTTCGAACGGGTATCGTAAATTCTCAGGGTCCATCTCCAAAGGGAACTTATGCGGTCGCAGGTCAGGTTGAAAAGCCCGGGGACTTTCACTTCTCGAGAGGGACAACGCTCGTGAACGCCTTGCGGGCTGCCGGCGGCGTTACCGATGAGGCCGACTTGAGCAAGGTTGCCTTGACCCGCATCGCCGCCGACGGAACCGCGTCAACGGTGTTGGTCAATGTAGAGGCTTGGCTTGAGGATACCACGCCGTCCGAGAGCGCGATTCCAGTCCTTCAGCCTGGTGACGTAGTCCTCGTTCCTTCGATTGAGGCCGGGCAGACTTTCCCACCTTGAGGCTATCCCGGTTCGAAAATCAAAGACCCGCGAGCGCTCGTTCGGCCTGCCGACGGCAATCCGCGTCGTAGAGCTCCCTGCAGGGCATTGAAATAACCTGCTCAAACATCGGGCGTGCCTTTTCAGGTTCCCCGTTTGCAAGATAGGCAAAGCCCAAGGCGAGACGATGGGAGGAGACATTCGGCTCCAGCTTGACCGCGAGATCAAGTTGTTGAACCGCTTCCTCTGTGGAGGCTGGCGGAAGGGCGCCAAAGACCAGGGTTACGAGAAACCTCTTTGTCCGCCCTAAATCTGCCACTTCATATTCCCACTGGCCGAGAACGTGGTGTGCATATGCGTAGTTGGGGTCCTCGGCGAGTGCCTCGTCCGCGAATTGCTTCACCAAACGGGCGTCTTCGATCTTTTCGCGGGTGTCGCTGTAGGATCCCAGCTTCCCATAGCAGATCGCCTTTGAGAGCAACGCCACTGCGTTGTGAGGATCGAGCTCGGCTGCGCGATTCGAGTATTCGAGCGCCTTTTCGATTCGGCTCCGATCCTCTTCCGGATCGGAGATAGCCAGGGTGGAATCAGAGTACTCCTTGGCGACCTTGAGCAACATCTGGACGTCCCGCGGTCGCTCGGCCAAAGCCTTGAGGTAGAATTGGAGCGCCGCGTTCGGATTGAACTGGGCATCGGCCGTCTCGCCCTTCTGAACAAGAGTTTCGAATTGAGAGTCTCCCCTCACCTGGGTGTCGGCACCTAGCGCGAATTTCGACGCGAGACAGAGAGCCATCGCAGAAACCGGCAAGGCTATGGCTCTGCTAAGCTCTCTGCTCTTTGTCATCGGTTGGCGCCGGTATTGTTAATACGGGCGTCAGTTGGGCAAGGATGCTTACCGTCGACTAGAAGTCCTGCAGCCTGCCCTCTCCCGGGCCCCGCTGAGGCTCAAGGCGGGAAAGCACCTCGCCCAGGAGGTAAATAGAACCGGTCATGACGATTACGTCGTCCTTTCCGCCTGCCGTGCAGACTCCGGGTGCGGGAAAGAGCCCCTCGACCGTCGAGCGGATCGTCGTTCCTCGAAATGTGTCCGGAATCAGGGCCTCAAGCTCCTCATGGTTCGACGCGCGGGACTGGTGGGGGACAGCGAGGTGAATCTCGTTGCTGTGTCGGCAAAGGACCTCGAGCAGAGGGCGGGCCCTCATCTCGCCCAATGCCCCCACAATCGCTATTGGCAGCCGTCCGGTTTCCCTGCGCAGGCTGGTAAGGTTGGCGTCCAGGACTGTGGCGCCCTCCGGATTGTGCGAGGCATCGAGGATTACTAGCCGGCCGCCGAGGTTGACCCGCTGCCAGCGCCCCGGCCAGTCGACTGAGCGAAGACCGGATTCCGCCAATTCATTTGTAATCCCGAATCTCGGCGGAAGAAGCCTGGCAGCCAGGGTCGCGGTTGCCGCGTTCCAGCGCTGGTAGTCGCACTCGAGGTTTGTTCTCGGGTAACGCGCCACGTCGTCGCCGAACTCCTCCCTGACCGAAACAACCCGCGATCCCTTGGATGCCGCAATGGCGCGGACCGTCGACACCGCCCCCGGCGGCATGCGGCCAATGACTACGGGCCGCCCCGGCTTGATGATTCCCGCCTTCTCCGAGGCGATGGACTCCAGGGTGTTTCCCAGCATGTCGCAATGATCCATGCCGATGGAAGTGACTACCGACACCTCGGGCTCGACTACGTTGGTCGCATCCAGCCGTCCGCCAAGGCCGACCTCAATCACGCTTATATCGCAGCGTTTCCTAGCGAACTGGAGGAATGCCATCGCCGTCATGAATTCAAAGAAGCTTGGCCGGTCATCCTGTCCGCCGCGGGCAGCGATCAGGTCGGCGGCGGGCTGCAACTCTCCCACAAAGGCCGTGATCTCGTCCTCAGAGAGGAGCCTCCTGTCAACCTGGACCCGCTCCCCGAGGCGGACAAGGTGGGGCGACGTGTAGAGGCCGGTCCGCTTGCCTGACGCCCGCAGCATCGCCTCGAGCATCGCGGAGACGGAACCCTTCCCGTTGGTGCCGGCGACATGGATGCACGGGACGGCCCTTTCGGGGTTGCCGATTGCTTCCGAAAGGAGGCGCATGCGGTCGACGCCGAATTTCACGCCGGCCGTCTTAAGGCCGAACAGATATTCCTGGATCGCCGGATATCCGGCCAGCTGCAGTTCCGACGCCATTTCCGGGGGCCTCAGGCGCCCGCGGCAACCGGCTCCTTCTTCAGAAAGAGCGCGGAAAGCAGGTCCCGAAGGCGGTCGCGCATGTCGATCCGGCTCACAATCTGGTCAACAAGGCCGTGCTTGAGCAGAAATTCCGACGTCTGGAAGCCCGTTGGCAGAGTCTGCTTTGTTGTGTCCTTGATGACCCTGGCACCCGCGAAGCCGATCAGGGCACCCGGCTCGGCAAGTATCACGTCGCCAAGCGTCGCAAAGCTGGCCGTGACGCCCCCCATTGTGGGGTGCGTAAGGATGGAAATATACGGGAGGCCGGCCTGGGCGAGCTTCCCCAATGCTGCGCTCGTCTTTGCCATCTGCATCAGGGAGAATATGCCCTCCTGCATCCTGGCCCCCCCTGAGGCGCTAACGATGATGCAAGGTATCCTTCTGGACAGGGCGTCCTCGATCGTCCTGGTGATCTTCTCGCCCGCGGCCGCTCCCATGGCGCCCCCGCAGAACCGGAAGTCCATCACCGCGAGCGCTGCCGGTATGCCGTGGATTGCGCCGATCCCGCAGACGACAGCCTCGGTCAGGCCGCTCTCCCGTTGGTAGCGCTTGATGCGCTCGGGATAGGGCTGCGAATCGACGAAATTGAGGGGGTCGCTCGAACGGACGTCCGCGTGCAGCTCCGTGAACGAATCGGCGTCAAGAAGTCGGGCAATCCGCTCCCTGGCTCCAATCGGGAAATGATGGCCGCTCTTCGGGACAACCATCTGGTTGTCCTCTATCTCCTTGTTGAAGAGGATCTCGCCGGTCACCGGGTCCTTCGTGTAAAGGCCCTCGGGAATCTCCTTCTTCCTCGTCTTGCGAACCGAGTAGGTCGGTTTGTCGAAATGCATGAGGGTTGCGGGGCGGGAACGGTGCCCCTGGCCGGATGGGGAGGCAACCGAATTCGGGTGGTATCTCGGACGCCCTTCGTTCTGATGGGGTATATGCCCCACATTCAAAACAAAATCTTTATCCTATTTTAATCGCGCGTCGCTCTCACTGCTAACTCAAAACATACGGAATTAACATCCATGAACAATCAAAGGGACCGAGACTCGTTGGCCACCGTTGTGAATCGTCGCCAGGCGATTGCTGGCATTGCGATAGCCCTTGGCAGTCTGGCCGTCGGCTCCAGGGCGACAGCCGAAACCCCGGAAGCAGCGGCTGAAACGCCAACTTCGAAGGAAAATCAGACGCGAACGTCGATCCACCAGGAAGTCCCCTTCAAGGCGAGCCCCCAGCGGATCTACGAAGCCCTACTGGATTCGGAGCAGTTCACTTCCTTTACCGGAAGACCAGCCGAGATCGACCCGAATGAGGGCGGCGCTTTCGCGCTATTTGGGGGAATGATCGCCGGGCGAAGCGTCGAGTTGGTCACCAACCAGCGGATAGTGCAGGCGTGGCGACCGGCGAGCTGGGACCAGGGAATCTATTCGATCGTCAGATTTGAGCTCATGACACAAGGCTCCGGTACGTTGGTTGTTTTCGATCACACGGGATTTCCAGAGGGGAAGTATGAAGGTCTTCTGTCCGGCTGGAACGAGCACTACTGGGGTCCGCTGGCCAAATTCTTGACCTAGGCAGCAAAGCATCTAAGCCGGCGAACCAATGTGACGAAAAGGAACGCCACTCTGCATATTTATGGCTCCTTTTGTGGACAGGGTCTTCATGAAGCTTAGCGCGTTGGTGCTCGCCTGTCCGGCCGGCGTCCATGAATCCCCGTCTCAACCTCTAGGATATTGTTCAGAGCTTTGACATTCTCCCGGAGGTAAACCAGGTCGGAGTGGAACATCGCGACTCCCCTTCTCAACCGTGCAGTCTCCCGCGCGAACTTCGGCGATTGAAGTAATCGCTCGAGGAACTTCACGTGGCCAAGCAACGGTTCGATGCGCAGCTTCGTCCAGTCTGTTGCTGAAGCGACACCTGAGAACTCCTTCTTCAGTTCCTCAAGCGCTCTTCTCGCGCCCGGAATGTCTTCCTTGTAGCTTCTATCCATAAAGCTTCCGCCTACGTTGCTGATGTGACGCGGCCCTCCCTGTTTGACTCACCCGCGACCGCGGGGCTGGAGGCCGGCCCACCTCGCCAACTCGCGGTGGATCTTGGCCACACGCTCGACCTGGCCCTTGGCTGGAAAACGCTCGTAGAAGCCCTCGTTGCGGAACTCGTCTGTGTGCTCGGTCCAGGGCGCCAAGCGTACGACCCAGCGCTCAATACGGCCGTCGGGCGGCTCGGCATCGTGCGCCAAATCGGCTAGGACGCGGATCATAGCTTTTAAGGTGACCGGTTTCGTCACCATGTAACCAGCCGCTCCCCAAGCCCCACCCCAGGTTCGGGCTGCAGCTTTAAGGAAATCGCGGACTATCGCATAGTGCCGCTCCGAGGCGCGCCGGTCGGTTCCACCAGACTCAATCTGTTTCCAATCCTTGGCTACCCAGCGATGGACTTCGTTAAAGAGCTCGGCTTGCAGTATCCACTTCTCCTTCTGACTGCGGCCCCCGAGGCGATTGATGCGGTACTGGAGAGGGCTGTCGTCCGATCGGTAGAGCGTCTCGACAATGCGCGCCGCAAAGCGCCGGTCGGGCTCGGCCCAGGAAACACGCTCGTAGAGGTCGACCAGATGGCTCTTGTTGATGCGCGTTGGCGTGGAGTTGATGATAACAAACATCTCGGTGGCAAAGTCCTGACTGCCTCCGTCAAAGATGATACACGGCACGTTGATATTTCGCGCATCATCGGGATGGGAACGGGCGAAGAATTCGAGGGCAGCAAGGCGGTGCTGGCCGTCAATAATGAGATATTTCTCGTCGGGTTCCTGCAGCCGTCCCACGCCGCTGTCGTCGGTCCACGCCTCGAACCTGAGTTTTTGGGAAGTGAAGAGCAGCACGGTGCCGGGGATGGGCGGCTGAGAAACGGCGGTTTCGTAAAAGTTGCGGATGGCGCGGATCTTGGAATGCGACAGTTCGCGCTGAAATGACGCATCGCTGCGCTCAACGCGGGAGATGAAGCGGGCGACGTCGTCCTCGGCGTCCGATTGCTCGGCCTGGATTACGCCGCCTGTTTCATCATAGAAGCGGCTGCTGAAGCGAACCTGTTGCAACAGCTTCTCCGAAGAGTAGGAGGCGAAATAGAAAAAGGCGTCTTTTTGGCGAATCTGTGTGGCGATCATGCTCGTGGCGGGCTGGCCCGGATTATCCGGCCAAGCACAAACAATACCACCGGTTGCCCGAAACCAGCAAGTGACGTCGAGGCAAAATCAAAGGCGCATCTCCTAGTGACAGTAGCCGAGCGTTCTCCAAAGGGTCCTTTTGGAACAAGAAAGGGCACGCTCCCAATCTGGCGATCGTCGGATCCGGCCTGCTTTCAATTTCTCGGCGCCGCTAATCGGGCTGGTCGCGAGGGTGTTTGACGATTAACGTTTGGGTGGACTGAGGGCGCCTGCCGCCCTGACTGGCAAACCAAACGCGGCCCTTATCCGACCCGAAACCTACCTTTCTCAGCATGAAGACAACTGAATCCTTGGAGGAGGTCGAAATCGAGTCACGTCCCGTCAAGGTCGCTCGCCTAACCTTCCTGGGCAGCGTGCTGTTCTGGCCATTATTCTTGTTTGCGGCGAAGTTCATGTTGGACCCTCCTCCAAGAAACACGGCCGCAGAGGTGGAAAGAGCGGCCCTTGTCTATTGCTCCTGGCTATACCCTGTGGCCGTCGGCCTGGGGTGGTTCCTCTCCAAACGGGCGATGAGGCGGGGAAGTCCGGAAATGGTCTGCCTGCTACCCTGGCTCATCCCGGCCCTGGTGGCCTGCTATTGGCTCGTCTACTTTTTGCTCTGACCCAGGTTAACGGGGAAAAGCCTCCGGTCGCCTCTGCCAGCCAATCGGGCGACCAGATCCAGAACGGGTGGGTTTTCAAACACCCGTTTCAAGAGGCACTTTTTTTGAGGCAAAGCTCCCTTTCTGGGGCTCCTCGTATATGCTGTGGGTTCCAAAATCAGCCGCCACGTTTTGCTACGGCTGCGCCTGTGGCTCCGACGTTAGTGAGAACACCTGAATATCGTCCATGGAGTTGATACCTTTTCCATTCCATTGACGGCCTCCGCCGCCTGTCCCGCCAATCACGTAAATCGAATCGCCCAGGGTCACCGCCGCGGATTGGCTCGCCGGAATGAACCCTCGCTTGAAAATTGTGGATGAATGCGTGGTGAGGTCATAGGCCAGTACTTCGTTTATCGGGTCATAATTACCGAAGAGATAAACGCTGTCGCCCAGAGCGGCGGCCGAATTTGCTCCGATGCCCTCGGACAGATCCGGCATCTGGAGCCACTGGTTTGTCCCGGGAACATAGCACTCGACAGTCTTTAGCCCCATCGCCACCTCCGGCTTACGGTGTCCGCCGAGAACAAGGATGCAACCGTCAACGACGACGGCCGACCTCGTCTCGCGGGGCGTGGGCATTGGCGCCAGCTTGGACCACGTATTGGCAGCAGGATCGTAGACCTCGGTGACACCGCTCTGCCACATCTGGAGCCCCTCCATTTGGGAGCCTCCAATAGCATAGATCCTTCCGTCGACCACAACCGAGGCAAAGAACGCGCGCGGGGTCGGCATGGGTGCGCCGTGCGTGATTTGCCCGGACGTTAGGTCATAAATGTCCATCGACCCGTCGAAGCGCTCCGCCTGGTCGGGCATCAGATAGCTCCGGCCGCCGAACACGTAGATTTTTCCGCCCACCAGCGCTGCGCCATGATGATGCCGCGGAGTCAGATCCTTTGTCAGTGTTGTGACCGCGTGCGTGCGCACGTCAAAGCGCTCGATGTCGCCGAGAAAACCTCCGTAATTAAGGCCGCCGACCGCATAGACGTAGTTCTCGTCAGCCACGGCCGCAGCCCCGAACCGTTCGGCCCTTAAGTGGTAGTCGGCGACCCTTGAAAGGGCGCCCTTGGGTGCATTCGGCAGGGCCACCTTGAGCAACAGCAGCATGCTGTAGTCGCCTCCGTTGGGGGCCGGGAGAAGCACCGCAGCCCATTGGTCTAGGCCGACCGCAAAATGGATGTCCTCAGCGAGAACGGCCAAGAGCGGCTTGCCGACCTCAAGCGCCACGCCGGTGACGTTCTCGCGCGAGCGGACTGTCGCGATGTCGAAATGGCCCGCGACCAGGAGATCGCCTGTTGCACCGGCCGATGGGTTCACCGTGAAAGTCAGGTGACAATGCGGCGCATCCGGCGAGTCAAAGGGGATCTCGCGTACCTTCAGGCTGCCGTCGGGCTCCCGATCCATGTATTGGATGGGCGCCGAAGTGAGTATGGCTGCCGGCTGGGCCGCCCTCATCACGATCGTGGTGGACCCGCTCGGGCTGAACTGCCTCGGCGCGCCTTTTCCACCTCCCCAACTCACCCGGGTTCCTTCGAGCAAGAGCTTCGCCTGGTCGAATTCGATGATTCCGGGCGACGTTACTATCGTGCATTGGTTCTCCTTCACCGCGGTTTTCGCGGAGAAGGTTGTCTCCCGAACATCCGCGCTCTTATAGATGTAAATTTGGGTCTCCAGTCGGAACACGTCGTTCGCGCGGAGCGTCGTGAGCAAAAGCAGTGCGGCCACTCCAGTGATGGGAAAGTTTGGTCTCATGGATTTCAAGTTTGGCCTTGTGCCGGGAACGATTTGATCAGGGCGTCTGGGCGTGTGTAACGAAGTGCGGCAACAGGGTCGCGCTTTGCGGAGGCTCGGTAAGGAACTGCCGCATCGGGCCCTGCGCTACGAACCGATAGGTGATAGGTTGAAGCGGTTCGCGCTGCGGCCGGGATGAAACCAGGAACAGGGCAGTCGCCGCGCCAAGCGGAGCCAGGATGGCAAGCCACCACCCGCACCGTGCGGTCCGCGACGGCTTTAGGCGTTTCTCGGCCGCCGCAAACGCTTCTTCGATCCGGCGGTCCAACGCCGATGAGGGAACTGCCATGTGCGCGGCCTTCAGAATCTGCTCGAGATCACTCATTGTATCTCCGGGATCAACAGCGCCTTCAACTTTTCGAGCCCGCGCCGATACCAGGATGCGACCGTTGGCAATGGCGTTTGGCGCAACTCCGAAATCTCCTGAAACGTGAGACCGTCATAAATCTTCAGAATAATCGTCTCGCGTTCATCGGACGAAAGCCGCTGAAGGCCGCGTTCGAGCTCGGACGCCGGTACCACAGCTGGCAGTGCCGGCGCTTCAGCGACTGCGGCTGCCGAAGAATCGTCGAAGATCGATTCGGCGCGCACCCCCGAGCGCCGCAGCGTGTCCAACGCGGCGTTTCGAACGCAGCGGAACAGGTAGGGACGCAGGTTTGATGGCAATCTCCCGCGCCGCAGCATCCTCTGGAAGACGCAGTGAATGGCGTCTTCGGCCGACTCCCGGTTTCCCGTGATCGATACGGCATAGGTGTAAAGCTGCTGGCGAAATTCGACATAGAAGATGCGAAGGGATTCCCTCTCCGAGAAGTTCATGTCCTGCGTGCCGTGATTGGCATTTGCATTACCCTATCCACGCACGAATGGGGTGTTTTTATGCACCGTCAATGCCCGGCGCCGGAATCGCGGGAAAAGCCGTGGTGGCCCAAGAACCCTGGCCCAGCTGTCGAAGTTAAGCCCGGCGGTTTCTGCGGCGCTTTTGAGGGCAAGACGCTTCCCCATTTGGCACGGCGGAACCCGCTCCATGAATTCATTACCAATCTCCGTAAGCCCTCCGCAAATTCCCGCCCCGGCTGTGGCCCCACATTGACCGAAAGACCAAGTACAATTCGAAGTTGGCCGAACGGCATAGAACTCAGCTGCATCGTACTGCCGAGGAACCAGCCGTTCCTTCCTCTTTACGGAGTGCGTGATCGAATGCGTAACGCCTGAGTAAGCAAGCCGATCATATGGTCAAAGAGAGGACGGAAGAGTGTCTCAATAAGGGTCCCTTATCAAACATGCGCACTGGAGATTTCTCACTTAACTCCCCAAAATCATAGCGCAGTTGAGCTGGAGCCATCGCGTTCGCCAATCCAGAACCGAACGGGACTGATTAGTCATTTCGAGAAGATCCGAACAAGACTCGTCTCAAGGGGCTGACGGGACGCGGGATGCTGTGTGCACGACCGCCTCGGACGTCGCATCGTTCAGGAAGGAAATGAAGTCGGCCTTGAACTTGATGCGCGAGGGGTTGCTGATATAAAGCATGTGCCCGGACTCGTAGTACGTGAAGCGCAGGTTAGCGCGGATAGACGGGTCAAGGTTCATCCCGGAAACGACGCTTTCCGCGCCGTAGAACGGCGTCGCGAGGTCATAATAGCTGCAGGTGACCCAAACCTTGAGGTAAGGATTTCGGGTCATCGCCCTTCTCAGGTCCTCGGCTGTGTTCGGGAATCCGTTTCCGGCGTCTCCAAAATACCAAGGCGTTACGTCAATGGTCGTCTCATACGGGATGTCGCTCTCGTACTTGAGTTCCCGGCGCACGTAGTCGTTGAACGCAGCCGTAAGTGGCGGTCCCACTGCCTCATCGGTGGGATCGTATTCGTCATCGGTGCTTTCCCCGGGCGAATAGCTGAGCCCAGTGAAACGGGCGTCCAAGCGGCCCACATAGCGGCCTTCGTCCCGAAGCAGGTGATCAAAGAACATCGAATCCTTGAGCCGCAGCTTAAGGAGCTTGAATTCGCTGGCGGGTATCCCCGTAAAATGGCTGAGCTCGGCCGCGATCCGGTCCCTATCAGCCGGCGACAGGTTGCTGCCGCGCATCAGCGCGAGCGAGTACTCGTTGCCCGCAAACTCCCGAGCCTCCTGGGCTACTTCGGCGACGCTCTTGGCCTCCATGTCGGGCGAGAGCTTCTTGTGGTACCATGCAGCCGTGGCAAAGCTCGGAAGGAAGTAGATGTAGGGCTGCGTGCTTTCGGGCGTGAACGAGAGCGCCTCGAAATTGAGAGCCGACGAGACGAGAATGATGCCGTTAAGATAGAGGCCGTACCGATTCTGAAGGTAGTCCGAAAGCCCCGCCGCACGGGTCGTCCCATAGCTCTCGCCGAGGATGATCTTAGGGGAGAGCCAGCGCGCATTTCGCGAAGTATAGAGGCGTATGAAATCGCCCACGCTGGCGATGTCCTCCTTTAGCCCGTGAAATTGACTTGGATCCTCCTTCGGCCAAGTCCGGCTGTAGCCCGTCGAGACAGGATCGATGAAGACGAGGTCCGTCCTGTCGAGCCAGGTCGACTCGTTATCCGTCAGCTGGTAGGGCGGGGGCGGAGCCTCGCCCTCGTCCGTCAGCACAGCGCGCCGCGGCGCGACCGATCCCATGTGAAGCCAAACCGAGGAGGAACCGGGACCGCCGTTGAAGAGAAAGGTTATCGGGCGCTTTGCAGAATCGGAAACGTCATCAAGCGTGTAAGCCACGAAGAACACCTTTGCTGTGGGCTTGAGCCCGTTCTTGTACTTCTCGTCCTCCTTGTCGCCCTTGGGTTGAGTCGGGGTCGGATAATTCGGGTCGGACGGGACGAGCGGCTTGCCCTCCTCCTCCTTGAGGATGATGTAGCCTGCGGTCGCATGATACTTGATGACCTTTCCGTCGACGGTTACAGAATGGGCCGTGACCGAGAGGACGGGCACCTCGTCGGGATTCGGCTCGTCCTTCGATGAGTCTGCAGCCTTGGGCTCGTCCTTTGTTTTCTCGTCCGTCTTTGGATCCGCACGAAGAGGCAGGACAAGCGCCGCCAGAAGGCACATGAAAATGGCAAATCGGAAATTTCTCATGGCCAAAGAGAAGGAATCTACCTTTCGCATGCCAACAGCATTCTAGCGGCTGAAGCCGGAAATTTCCGCAAGTTCAGTTCGCTCGCCGCCTGGGCCAAGTGCCTGGAGCATCAAAATGAGCCTCTAACGGTACAGGACCCGCTCGAGAAAAAGTCCCTGCGCCGGTGCGGTCTGGATGGGTGCGGTTCGCACTCCTGACGACAGGATGGCCCGGACATCCGCGGCCGTCAGTTTTCCCTCTCCCACTGCGACTATCGCCCCGACCAAGCTCCGGACCATCTTGTATAAGAACCCGTCCGCCTCGGCCTTAATGCGCAGTCTCCTCCCGCGCACATTGACTTGGAAGCGGCGCAAATCCCTCACCGTGCCGGACCTATCGCCCGCCTCCCTTCCATTGAGCACTGAAAACGCCTTGAAATCGTGGCGACCCTCCAGAACCGCGGCGGCCGCGCGGAGCGCGCTCAAATCCAGCGGCTTGAGGATCGTCCAACAATACGGCCGGGTAAAGGGGTCGGCATCGCCTAGGTGGATGCGGTACGAATAGATCTTTGCCTTCGCGGAAAAGCGCGCGTGGAAGCCCGGTGCCGCCGACCGAACGGACACGATCTGGATCGCCCTCGGCAGCCTGTGCCTCAGGGCAGCGGCAAGCTTTTCCGGCCCGTGGGGCCAATCGGCGTCGAAATGAAACACCTGTCCGACTGCATGGACGCCTGAGTCGGTCCTGCCGCTGCCATGGATTCGGGTGCGGACCCCGAGAATATCTGCAAGACGGGCCTCGATGACGTCCTGGACGGAGGTGCCCTTAGGCTGGCTCTGCCATCCCGAAAACCCGCCTCCGTCATAGGCGCAGACGCATTTCCAACGCCTCACGGCTCGCCTCCCTCCTCCGGGCCTCCCAACAGCCGCCCGTCGAGGAAGTCCTGGAGGATGAGGGTCGCGGCCCTTGAGTCGATGAGGCCGGTCTTCCGCACGGCCCGGCGCTTGGAGGGAGGCACCGAAGACTCCGCCTCATGGCTCGTCAGGCGCTCGTCGACGAGGTGGACGGGAAGATCGAACTCGGATCTAAGCCGTCGGGCAAATTCCTCAACCTCCAGGGCCTTCGGGCCGGATGAGCCGTCCATGTTGAGCGGATGCCCGAGTATGATGTCCGTTATCTTCCGCTCCTTGACCATCGAGGCTATTCCCGCCCATTGCTTCGAGGCATCCGAAAAGAGGAGGGCCGGCAGGGGCGTCGCCACGCCGATCTCGTCGCCGTAGGATAGCCCGATCCTCCGCGTCCCGTGGTCTATTCCGAGGCAGCGCATCTCCGGGGGTACCCTAGACCGCAAGCTCGGGGTGGGACGCGCCGTAATCGCGAGCGAACCTTCCAAAGGCCGCCTTGAGCCGCGAGGTCACTGAATCGGGGCCGACCTCGAAGGACACCCCGTCTATCTCGCCCACCGGCGTTATGTCCTTGGTCGTCGAAAGGAGCAGGCACTCGTCATAGGAGCGAAGATCGGCAGGCAGTATCTTCTCTTCCAGAATTCCGATGCCAGCGGAGGTTGCGATTCCCCCGAGGACAAGGCCGCGGGTAATTCCCTCGAGGATCCCCGCCGCGAGCGGCGGTGTGACCAGGGTTCCGTCCCGCACGAAGGCGATGTTGGACACGGCGGCCTCGGTCAGCTCCCCGGCGAGGTTCAGCATGACGACCTCGTCGGCGCCGCGCGAGCGGGCCTCCCGCAGGCAGAGCAGGTTGTTGAGGTAGTTGCCGCTCTTCCAAGCGGGATCCAGGCTCTGCGTCGGGTTGCGACGGAGTGACGTCGCAAGGGACAGGCGCATGCCGGTGCGCAGCTTCTCGGCGGGCGTCTCTGGGCAGGGTTGGACGAGGAGCGTGAAGTCCGGCTTGTCGGCAAGCGCAATATCCAGGCCAATCGATCCGCCGCCGCGCGTGATCTGAAGGCGTATATAGAGTTCGCCGGAACCGGGCACCGCCTCCCGATAGGCGCGAACCGCGCGCCGGATTTCAGGTAGAAGCAGCTCTGGCGTGATCTCCAGGTCCATGTGAAGAGCATGGGCGGACGCCCGCAGCCTGCGCCAATGCTCATCCCATGCGAATATAACGCCATTATAGGTCCGCCAAACCTCGTAAATGGCATCCCCATACAGAAACCCACGGTTCAGCGGCGAGATGGAGGGCTCGGTCGCCGGGTGCAGGCGCCCGTTCGTGTTGGCCTGTACATAATGCGTCGGCATGGTCGTGGGCGCTCGAAAAGAAGCAGCCCCCGCCAACAAAGCGAGGGCCGTCAGGTTCTGGCAAGACTTAGCGGCCCGATTATGCGCGCGCCTTGACCAGACCCAACGTCTTCTTGATGTTCTGGACGCTCGGGAGCGAGATTCCAAGCGACTTGGCGATCTGGGAGCCGGTCTTGCCGGCCTCGACGAGCTTCTTGACGCTCGCGCGCGTGTCTTCGGTGATGACAGCGCGCTTCCGGCGCTTAGCCTTCCCGGCGGCCTTGGCCGGCTTGGCCTTTCGCCCGTTTGATCCGGAGGCTCCCTTCAGCGCCTTCACGAATTCCCCCAGAGAGGCGAACCCGTAATTGCGGTGCAGCGATGACAGCTCCCTCTTGATACGCCGGGCGATCGATTTTTCCAAGGTGACGATCTTGGCCTTGGTGGCCTCTAATTCCTTAATCTGTTTGGTAACCATAGGCCAATAATGGTCCCACTAAGTGACAATATAGCAAGCGAGATGCTTTGATATTCATAATTGACGATATTATAGCGGTTATAAGGGATTCACTCGACGCGGCTATCGTACCGGTTATTCGGTAGCTATGGCAGCTATAGGCACGACCCGCGACGCGTCGTTCGCGACTGGGACACGGATTTTCGTGGGCACCGTCGGGGTATCAAATGCGGTGGCGTTCGGCTCAATCTGGGTGCAGTGGCGCGGCCTCATTGGCCCGTCGGGCATCCTGCCGGCGGGCCAGTTTCTGGCGGCCGCCCGCGAGCAGCTTGGCGCGCGCGCCTTCTTTGACGTGCCGACGCTCTGCTGGATGTTTGGCACAGGGCGCTTCGTCGAGGTTCTCTGCCTTCTGGGAATCGGGCTGTCGCTCCTGCTTCTCGCCGGATATGCGCCGGCGGTGTGCCTCGGGCTCATCTGGGTGTTCCATCTCTCGCTCGTTTCTGCAGGCCAGGTATTCTTCGATTTCCAATGGGACGCCCTGCTGCTGGAAAGCACACTCATCGCGATTTGGCTGGTACCTTGGACGCTGGGTCGCGCCAGGGCGCCATACGATCCCCCAAAACTGGCGCGCTATCTTGCGTGGTGGTTGCTCTTCCGCCTCATGTTCCTCTCTGGCATCGTGAAGCTGACAAGCGGCGACCCCGCATGGAGGAACCTAACCGCCCTCACCTTCCACTACCAGACGCAGCCCCTGCCCTCCCCGCTGGCCTGGTATTTCCAGCAGCTCCCCGTGTGGTTCCAGAAAGTGTCCTGCGCGGTCATGTTCGCAATCGAGCTCCTAGGCCCGCTTTGCATACCCGGGCCCAGGGCGGCTCGCCACGCGGCGATGGCCTGCCTCATTGGACTCCAAGTCCTGATCGCACTCACCGGGAATTACGCCTATTTCAATCTTCTCTCGATCGGGCTATGTCTCGCCTGCCTGGACGACGCGTGGTGGCAACGCATGGGATTGCGGATCCAGAAGCCCTCCGAGATCGCGGTGCCAGGCCCCGCCCAGACTTCCCGGCCGTGGCCAACCCTCCTTCGTTGGTTCGCCGCCCTTTCCGTCGGCGTCACATTCTTCGAAGCGGCGGCAGCAGTGTCCCGCGGCGCGGCAAGCTCACCGCTTGTGCGCGCAGTAGCCTCCATGGTCGGACCCTTTCGCAGCTTCAATGACTACGGGCTCTTCGCGGTCATGACGACGGAGCGCCCGGAACTCGTGTTCGAGGGAAGCAACGACGGCAACGACTGGCGCGAATATGGCCTTCCCTTCAAGCCGGGGGACCTCTCGCGAATGCCCCGCTGGATCGCCCCCTACCAGCCGCGCCTTGATTGGCAGCTCTGGTTTGCCGCGCTCGACAGCCCCGATAACAATCCCTGGGTCGGCACCGTGTGTGCACGCATCCTGGAGAATGACCGCGACGTCCTCGGGCTCTTCTCGGTGAATCCCTTTCCGGAGCGCGCGCCGCGTCTCATCAGGGTGGTGCGCTACGAATACGAGTTCACGAATTACGCCGAAAGGGCGTCGACCGGAAATTGGTGGCGCCGGACGCCCATCGATTTTTATATACCGGCGGTGTCCCTTCCCGAAAGCCCGAGATGAATCCCCCAGGCCGCGAGCACTTCCTCGGCCTGCTGCGAGACGCAGTGCTGGGCGGGTCGCTGGCCAAGCTGACGCTCGGCAAACCCTCAGGTAGCGATTCCACGCTCAAGAACCTGTTCGTGCGCCCGGTGGAGCTCAAGTCGGGTCCCCGCTTCTCGTTCGTGTGGCGCCACGCGACGAAGGACGTGACGAAGAATCTCGGCGCGGAAGAGGCCCTGGTCCTCCTGGATTCACTCGTCGGGACCCAATTTCTCGATGCACATCTGTTCACGCAAACCCAGAGCGCGCAGCTGGAGACAGGATCCGGGAAGCCAAGGCTCAGCCTGAAACCCGCGTGCAAGACCGTGGTCCCTGTCCGGGGAAACGACCGTGTGAAACGCCATGCGATCAGGGCCGATGCTCCCTGGCTAAGGGCGCTCGGGGTGACGGGCGGCCACGGTCGTCCGGTCGGCGCAATGGCGGACAAACTTAGGCAGATCCAAAATTTCGCCGAAATCCTCACGCACCTTATTGGTGAGGCGCCCCTGCCCAGTGGCCGTCGCCTCAAGGTCTTCGACATGGGTTGCGGAAAGGGGTACCTGACGTTTGCGGCGTGCGAGCTGCTCGGGGACAGGGCCGACGTGGTGGGCGTGGAGGCTCGGGGCGAACTCGTGGACTTCTGCAACCGGACCGCCTCGGAGCAGGGCCTCGCGCCCAGGCTCTCGTTCCGCGAGGGGTCGATTGCCGACACCGAGATTGAAGGCGCAGACATCCTGATCGCGCTGCATGCCTGCGACACCGCGACTGACGACGCGCTTGCAAAGGCGATCGGCTCCGGCGCGGCGTTGGCCATCGTCGCCCCGTGCTGCCAGAAGGAGCTCCGGCCTCAGCTGGTCGCGCCGACCGTCCTTTCGGCCCCGCTCAGGCATGGGATATTCGAGGAGCGCCAGGCCGAGTTCGTGACCGACGCGCTTCGGGCGCTCCTCCTCGAATGGTCCGGCTACCGGACCCGGGTGATCGAGTTCATATCGACCGAGCACACGGCGAAGAACCTGATGATAACCGCGGTCAGGGGCGGCAAGAAGGGAGACCCGGCAACTGCCGTCCGCATCAGGGAGCTTGCGGCGTTCTACGGGATCCGGCGCCAGGCGCTGGCCAGGCAGCTCGCCTTTGCACTCCGATGACCTGGACCGAGCTCGACTGGAAGGCCCTCGATAGGCTCAGGGCTCAGTTCCTGGAAGCGAAGCCAAGTGATGCCCCGTATTGGACCTCTGCGGACGAACTGGCCCATTATGATCTGACGTTCGGCGAGAGGATCGGATGGAAGTGGGACGCGGTCATTGAGGAGCTTAGGCTTCGCGGCTGGTCACCCGGAGGCGGCTCCGTCCTCGACTGGGGCTGCGGCAGCGGAATCGCGGGCAGGCGGGTCGTGGGGCGATTTGGTCCGGGCGTCTTCTCCTCGCTCCTTGTTTGGGATCACTCGCCCATCGCGACCGGATTTGCGCGGGACGCCGCCAGCCGCGAGTTTCCCGGCCTTTCCGTGACAGCAGTTACACCCGGGTTTCTAAGGGGAAGCGACCCCATTGGGCTATTGGTGGTGAGCCACGTCCTCAACGAGCTCCTGCCCCCGGGTCTCGACGCCGTCCGGGCCCTGGTCGCGCGCTCATCGGCCGTAATCTGGACCGAGCCCGGGACCCATGAATCAGGCCGCGCCCTCTCCTCGCTAAGGGACGAACTCCTGGGCGGATTCAATGTTGTTGCGCCTTGTACGCACGCAAATCCGTGCCCCGTCATTGCGCCCGGAAACGAACGGCATTGGTGCCACCATTTCGCGTCGCCGCCTCCGGCGATCTTCGCCGACCCCAACTGGGTCAAGTTTGGCCAGCGCGCCGGGGTGGACCTGCGGAGCCTGCCCTATTCCTTCTTTGCCCTCGACCGCGGCTGGGTTCCCAGGGAGACAGGGCTCTCCCGCATCATCGGCAGGCCCGAACATTTCAAGCCCTACGTCCGCCTGCTCAACTGCGATGCAGGCGGTCTTTCAGAACTGACGGTGATGAAGCGCGGCAACGCTGGCCTCTGCAAGGAACTGGAAAGGACAAGGCGACCTCTTGTCTACAGATGGACGCGCGACGGAACGACGATCACCGGCGGATCCACTTTCAAACCCTAGGTCTTGACTCGTCCTTCCCGTTTCGGTCTGATGGCCGCTTTCCTTTTTCACAACACCATGGGCCAGCAGCTTAATAAGATCATCAAACGCAAACGCCGCGCCGCATATTTGAAGCGCAAGAAGGCGAAGGCGGCGGCCGCGAAGAAGAAATAGGGCTGCCTTCCCGGGCGCCGAAGGCTGCTTTTCGTGGCATGATCAAGGTCAGCCTCATTTCCCTTGGCTGTGCCAAGAACCTCGTGGACAGCGAGATAATGGTCGGCCACCTCCACAAGGCGGGAATGCAGGTGGTCCCCGATGCGGACGAGGCGGACGTCGTCATCGTCAACACCTGCTCATTCATCGATTCCTCCAAGGAGGAGTCGATCAGCCACATCCTCGAGACCCACGAACGCCGCGGGATGAGAAAGCGGCGCCGCGGGCAAAAGCTGATCGTGGCAGGCTGCATGTCGCAGCGCTTTTCAAAGGACCTGCCCGGTTCGATGCCCGAGGTCGACGCCTTCATCGGGCTCGACCAGATCACCCAGGTCGCCCCAATCATCGAGGAGATCTTTGCGAAGGAGCGCGGGGAAACGACCCCGCCCGCGAGCTTTGTGACGCCGCGCTCGACGTTCATCCCCGACTTTGACACTCCGAGGTTCCGCCTCACGCCCCCCCACCTCGCGTATGTAAAGATAGCCGAGGGCTGCAACCACCCCTGCACTTTCTGCATCATTCCCCAGATTCGGGGCAGGCATCGGAGCCGCACCGTCGGTAGCGTTGTCTCGGAGGTCCGCCAGCTTGTCTCGGAGGGCGTCAGGGAGGTTAACCTCATTTCGCAGGACACGACGTTCTTCGGGATGGACACTTGGGAGGAGCGCCCCAGCCCCCGAACACCGGTAGATTCGTCTCGCGGGACCGCCCTCACCTCGCTCCTGCGCGAGCTCAACGCGATCGAGGGGGATTTCTGGATCCGGATCCTCTATACGCATCCCGCGCACTGGAGCGACGAGCTGATCCGCACGATCGCGGAATGCCCGAAGGTGGCCCGCTATGTGGACATGCCGCTCCAGCACATCAGCGACAGGATGCTATCTGCGATGCAGCGGGAGACCGGGGGCGAGTATATCCGGGACCTTGTGCGGCGGATTCGCGCCGGTATTCCCGGAATCGCCCTGAGGACCACTTTCATCGTCGGCTTCCCCGGGGAAACCGAGGAAGACGTCGACGAGCTCTGCGAATTCATTAGCGAAGCCAGGTTCGAGCGATTGGGCGTCTTTCGCTATTCACAGGAAGAAGGGACCAGGGCGGCCAAGATGGCGACGCAGGTCCCCGCCAAGGAAAAGGAGCGCCGCTGGCACCGCCTCATGGCCCTTCAGAGGGACATAGCCGCGTCGGTAAGCGCAAGGAGCGTCGGAGAGTCCGTCAAGGTTCTCGTCGATGAACCCGGGGTCGCACGCGGCGAGGCCGATGCCCCCGACATTGACGGGCGAGTCTACGTCCCGCGAGACCTGCCAGTAGGCACGTTTGCCTGGGTGAAGATCAACGGTCACCACGAATACGACCTCCTTGCTCTTCCCACGGGAGAGAGTCCCGCGGAATACAAGGTGGCGAAGCAGGCCCAATAGGGGGCGGGGTCAGCCGTTCACGGCGGCCGCATACCGGCCGATAATCCCGTCAAACGAGCCGTTTGTGAAGAAGACGACCACCCGGGGCGTGCCCCGGATCGGTAACGTGTCGCTCGCGAGGGCATCGTGAAGCGCGGAGTTTGAATCGAACTTCCGGGCATGGAGCCCCTGTGCCTCAAGGTTCTCCGCCACGGCCTCCGTGTCGAATCGCTCCTCCTCGCGCAACGTGTCGGCGCGGCTGACGGCCCCCAGATAGACCTCATCCGCATGGGAAAGCGCCCGCTCAAATCCGGCCTGAAGCGTCTTTACCCGGGCCGTGTTGCTCCGCGGCTCGAAAACCGCGGTGAGCAGCGCGGAAGGATACCTCGCACGGAAGGATCGGAGCGCCTCCGCGAGGGCCGTCGGATGGTGGCCGAAATCCTCGATGACCGTCATACCCGGCACGGATGCAAGAACCTCCTGGCGTCTCTTCACGCCGCGAAACCGCCCCAGGGAGTCCAGCGAGAGGCTCGTAGGTGGATCGCCCGCAATCGCGAGGCCGGCTGCGGTCGCCGCCATTGCGGCGTTTCGCGCGTTGAAGATGCCGGACAAAGGCCAAGTCACCCTAGCCCACTCCGCACCGCGCCAAAGAATGCCGAAGCTCGACCCGGTGGGCGCCTCGGAAAAGTCGATGATCCGGGCGTCATTGGACTCATCAAGTCCCACGCGGATGACCCGCGTCCAAGGCATCGGGCCAAGGGCCCTCAGGTTCGCATCGTCCCCGTTCAAGACCGCATACCCGTTCCTCGGGATGATTCGGGAGAAGTGGATGAATGTCCTCTGTACGTCCGCAAGGTCCCGAAAGATGTCCGCGTGGTCGAATTCGAGGTTGTTGAAGACCGCGACGTGCGGGGAGTAGTGGATGAACTTGCTGCGCTTGTCGAAGAACGCGCTGTCATATTCGTCGCCCTCGATAACAAAGGGGTCCCTCGCTGACCCAACGTGACTGCCAGTCGGCGGATCCTGGGGGACGCCCCCGATCAGGTAACCGGGTTCCCTGCCGTTTTCGCGCAAGAGATATGCCGCAAGCGCCGTAGTCGTTGTCTTTCCGTGAGTACCTGCGATCACGATGTTCTTCCTTTGGCGAAGCACCCGGTCGTGCAGCATCGCTGGAAGCGAGGTGAATGGGAATGCCCCAGTGTCCAAAAGCCATTCGACCTCGGGATTTCCCCGCATCATGGCATTTCCGATCACAACCAAATCAGGCTTCAATGAGGCAAGTCGCCCAGGGTCGTATCCTTCGTGCACGTTGATCCCTGCCTCCGAAAGCACGGTGCTCATGGGAGGATAAATGCCCGAATCCGCGCCGATCACTTCATCGCCCACAGCACGCGCAAGTAGCGCCGCATTTCCCATCGCAGTCCCGCAAACTCCCATGAAATAGAGCCTCATCCTAACCCACTCTTGAGTCGGGCAAGCTCGGTGACAAGAGGATGCTCAAACGAAACGACGCAAAGAGACCCATCGCTCTCAACTATCCAAAACTCGTCCTAATACTCCCCCTTTGGCCAGATCTACGAATCGATCTTTGGCTACACTATGAACCCGCGAAAAGTGACCTATTGCGGCGGAGGAACGTCACATGGACGGCAAGCCGGGACCGCGAGATGCAACTGCCCATTTCCGCTTGAGCAAACGGTCGAACGTAGTGGGTCAAGGAATCCAGCCGCAGTGACTAATCCGATCGAGAGCAGAAGGCTGGAAGCCAATCCAAGAAGCAAACGGGATGTGTTTTTCATTTCGCCGAACATCCCAAATCACATTCCATTAATGTAAACACGCGCAATTACATGATTTTACGTAGTCAAATGCCCGACTATAGAAACTGCGAGGGCAATGACCTAATTTCTATTGGATATACCCTTGGATATGGCGCCGAGCACTGTTCCGCACGAGCAAATCGCGGCCCCCGGGATTCAACTATCCCTTTCTATCGAGAAAAATTCCCGAAAATTCGAAAATATCTCGATTCGGAATCTTACCGCATTCCTCCACCGACAATTCTCTATTAAGAAAATGATATCGACGCCGACATGCCGGCACAGGGAATCTCCAATCAGCTTGGAAAATGATTCCATGCCCCGTCTTGCGAACCAGCCAAACCTTGTTTCTCGATTTGATGCAATTCGCAGACCTTCTACGATCGGTGACGTAGATTTCTATCGCTCCACTGCCAAGTTTCTCCGGACATTTCATTTCTGTCCTCAATGTTTCACATGAATGCTCAAGACAACTACCTGAAAATCTACCGGCTTTCCGGTAGCGAGCATCTTTCTTGATCGGCGTCCTCCGCAAATGCAGCGTGCAAATTGAAAAAGTGTCCCCATTGCCGCTGCGCGCCACGTGGCGGTCTCCTTAGGCGGAATGAGGCTCTCGGATTGTGACCTCCACATTGTCGAGCTCTCGTGAAACCACCGTTTTCAGCCGTTGGGAATGCGTAAGGTCTTGCGGTTCCGCGCATTGCTCGCTGGCACAACCTAATGTATGTAACGTCCTACCGTAGGCGGTGGCGCACGCGGGGGGCCTTAGAGCTTCCTCATGGCGCCGAAGCCGACCGAGAAGAAGAAGAGGCCGTACGTCATCGGGGCGATCTTGCCGAGGGCGAGCCCCTCTTTGGACTTGAGGATCTGGAGCGGGCTCTTCCCGCCAAGCTTCCTGTGGGGCCTGGTCCACCAGTGGCCCCACTTCCCGTAACCCGCCTTGAGCCCGATCGGCCTGAAATTGTCCTCGAGCTTCCTGAGGCGGCGGCCGATTTCGAGCGCGATCTTGGGCTCCTGGGGCCCGCTGAGGCGCCGAGGAGAGACCTTCAGGAGAACGGCGGCTTCGTTGGCGGAGAGCCCGGATTCGCGGAAAAACCGCCCGATTCCAGGGACACCGGCGGGGCCGCCTGTGTGCCATAGGGCGTCCCGGATGACCGTCGCGTGCGGCCGGACCGCTTCGTTAAACCGTCCGTCCATCTCGGAGAGGACATAGAGCCGGCTCCGTAGGCGCCGGGCGACAAACTCAAGCGCGGGCTTATCGCGCACAAGGTCGAGGTCTCCCCACCAAATCTTGCCGCCAAGCCTGGTGAAAACGTTCCCGTTAGGGACGAATTCGGACTTGGGATGCGAATTCTGATAGGCGCTCTTCGAGCCGAAGCACCGGCCCATGGGTAATCCTGGAGGGAGCCAAATGCCTCATGGCTCAAGCGCAGGCTTAAGCAGCCCTTTGCGGGGATGTCCCATGAGAGATGCGTCCCGTTGAAGTTCCTCTCAAAGAAGTCGACCAAGTATGTCTCGAGCTCGGCCGGCTGCACGAAGCGCCCCCGTCCCCGGTCCTCGCCTATCTTTTTCTGCACATAGTCCGACAATGCGACAAGCGACTCACCCGACTCCTCGAGGCGCCTCAGGTCATGCAGCCGCGTCTCCAGCACCTGCTCTGCCGCCGATATTAGGCGTTCCTCCATCTCCGGAGTAAGGTCCCTGCTGAGCAGGCTGATAGTGAGCTCGCGGACCACGTCCCCGACTACGGCCTCAACTTCAGGCGATTGTCGATGAATGGGCCGAAACCCTTTTCGCCGATGCCGGAAAGGCCTCCTCCGCCGCGGCTTTGGCCTGTTCATCGCCTGGCCGTTGGCCAGCCAGTCGCTAGGCCTGTCCGATTTGGGGCCATTGTCCCGCCAATGGGCGGGAAACCCGGCTTCTGCCCCGCCATTTGCCGGGTTGGGCGCCCTTTGCCGCACCGCCGACCTCGGCCAGTGCGATGTTACGCTGCATAGGTTGCACTGGGCGCCCGAGCGGTTTCGCACCGGGTAACGCCGCTCCAACGGGCCCCTTCTTTCTACGCCTTCCGGTAGCTCCTGCCGTACAGGAGGTCGGACATTCGCGAGCGCGACAGGCGGAACTCTGCGCAAAGCTCCTTGCGGCTGGCGCTCGTCAACGACAGATGTTTCCCGGCGGTGATCACAATTAGAAACCGCCAGCGACGGTGGCCGGCGGGACCGCTGGGGGCTGGCGGCTTGGCGGCGAACATCAGGTTAACTGGATAACAGGATCTTCGGCGAGGGTGCCCCGTTGCGCCCCATTTGGGGTACCCGGCTCGTAGAATTCTCGCACGGATGTATCACACGCCTTCCCGATCATTCATTACGCTTCGAGATGTCCTTGACCGCAAATATGAAGGCATCCCTAGCTTCTTTTTTCATGCTTTCCGGCACCAACGCAACCAACAGGCCTATTAGCGCTGATTTGGTAAGTTCCCTTCCAAACGAATTGCTAATGTCGGCGGCTTCTCCGCCTCTATCGGCTAATTTTGCTGCCGTAAGGATTTTCTCGAAGAAAATCGGTAATCGTTCATAGCCGTCGACATTAACGACGCTTTCGAGTGTCAATGCCAATGCGGTCGAGAAATCAGGTTCAACCGTCCATTTTTCCAACGAATAATTGACATTAAACAGGAGCAGTTCCGTTCCTCCTCCATAGGTCCATCGTGTGTTTGACTCAAGCGAGATGAGCGCGCGTTCAAAATCCCTAGCGGCAAAATCTTTATTGGGATAGAACCCGAAACAAAACAGGTCTACATAAGCAGCAGAACGATGGTGCCAATATTCGAGATTGGGAATGATCTGGTCCCTTACCAATGGCTCACTCGGCCTCCCTATAATAAGCCCAACCAAATGGGAATGCTTTCTTGTCAATTCGCCATTCTGATAACGCTTCAATAAGACTTCAAAAACCCAGTCATAAGCCGGCGCGACACTTTCGCCGCCGCCACCTGAATCGTCATATATAGATACGATCGTTTGAATATCAGAATTTTTGCCGATTTTTTTCATGGCCGCGATAGATCCAATTAAGCGATGAGCAAATCCAGGACGCCATGGACGTCAACTTCCTATGGACTTCGATATTGATTCTGAAGTTTACAATGAAACGGAATCGCGAACATGAGGTAAGCGTTTGAAACCGAAATCAGATTTATCGCCGTTCCGATTCATTTTGGTGATAGCCTAAAAGTTGCTGGCCCGAAGAACGCCCGGTACCCCGTTTCGCGTCATTCGCGGCACCGCCTGGCATGGCAGGCGCGACGTCGCGGGGAGTACGTTGCACTGGAAGAAGCGCACCCAGTATCAGCAAGCCTTGGATGCACCATGATCTCGTATCAGTTTGCGGCGTGATTCAGCCAAATCGAATATCTATGGGGCCGCAGGCCAGTCCTAACGCGCCAACGCAAGATGCAGGACACCACCGCGTGCCGATGGAGCACCTTAGCCATTGATCCCGAGCGCTCGTCTGATTATCCCTTTTTGATTATGGCCGACAAACGCATCTACGTTGAGAGACGCCCAACAGAGGGCGATTACGTGGTCAGGAGACCAGGAGCTGAACGAGTGAGCGCAATTGCACCCACGCAGAAAAAGGCTATTGCGATTGCACAAAGACTGGACCCGGGAGCCACTCCTCACGTAGAGCGAGTGCGACATACCTCGGGCGGCAATCCCGACAAGTGGCGCAAGCTCTAAAGGCCGTTCCCTGATCGTAACCCCAAGTCGAGTAATGAACCCCCGAGCCATCGCGGCCCGATGTCTCACTCTGCTGGCAGGGACGATCCTCTCCGTATGTCCCGCATCAATGAATGCTGCCGAGCAACTTCCGTCTCAACGGATTAGTCTTCCGGGTCGTCCATTTGGTGTGGTTGTTTCGGGTGACCAGAAATGGATTTTCGTCTCCGTGGCTGCCCCTCAAGGCAAACAGTCGGGAATCGTCGTGCTTCGTGAGGACGGTGGTAAGTTCGAGACGGTTAGGTTCGCTCCCATGGGGCGAACTCCCAATGGTTTGGTCCTGACTCACGATGGCAGCATGCTAATCGCCGCAGCAGATGACTATGTGGTCTTCTTCGATGTCCAGTGCCTCATTACAGGAGCAGAAGCTCCTGCCTTCCAGTGGGTTTTCCGGGCGCACAAGGCGGGCAGCATCTGCGTCAACGTCACGGACGATGACAAAACGCTATTCGTTACCGATGAGTGGCTGAAGACGATTACGGTCATCGATCTGGACCGCATTCGAGCTTTGGGCAGGGATAGCGCAGTGAATTTGAAGCGGGCTGATGACAGAGATGGCGCGAGGACGGCGGTAATCGGCCACATCCCAGTTGGGCTCTCCCCCGTTGCCATGGTTTTTTCAAACGATCAGCGCTGGCTATTTACTACCAGTGAAGTGGCGGCACCCGACTGGAATTGGCCCCGTACCCTTGAGCCTGAGCAGAAGAAACCGGGAGCGGAAAAAGTACCCGAAGGGGCAGTCGTTGTTATCGATGTCGCAAAGGCGAGAACGAACCCGGAGGGCTGCATAGTCGCTCGGGCGCCCTCCGGCGGGAGTCCCGTGAGGCTCGCCCTCTCGCCAGACGGGAAGCTCTTATATGTTTCCGCACGCGCAAGTAACGCCGTCCGTGTTTTCGATACAGACTCCCTGATCAGGGACCTTGGGCATGCAAAATCCTCAACGATTCGAGTCGGTGAGAGCCCAGTGCCGATCGTGCTCGTAGCAAACGGATCTTACGCCTTGGTTGGGAACTCAAAGCGTTTTAGCTCGGATTCGGCGCAAGACTCTACTCTGACGGTCGTAAGCACCTCACGGGTGGGCTCAGGTACCGATCCTGTGGTGGGGACCCTGCCGTGTGGCGGCTTTCCAAGAAACTTCTGCCTGGCACCCGATGGTACTACTCTCTTTCTCACGAATTACCTCTCGCAATCGCTCCAGGTGATCGACGTCAGTCGAATCGCCTCGGCCTATTGAGCACCCTTAGGCCCCGGTGCAACGATACAGGTATTACGTTGCACCGGGGAGGCGCACCGTTGCGCCAGATTCGGCGGGTCTTGAGACACGTCCGCGCCCCAGCCCAGCGATCGGGCGCTACCCGTGCCCTTCCCAGGATCTAGCGCTTACCGGATCGCGGCCTTCGTCAAAGTCGATGTAATCGAACATGGTCAAGATGGGCTTCCCCTCAAAGCCGCTCTCCTGGATGCGCTTCGCAAGTGTCGACGACGCCTCGTCGCGGAAACCGCGTTTCATCATAAACGAATCCCACAACTCGCAGTCCTCGTCCGATCTGCGTCCGCCCCGCTCTTCGGCCCAGGCAAGCAGCGACGCGTCCGAGTCGGTCCCCGCCATGAGATGAGCCTTTAGCTCGTCATAGCTGATCCTCAAGAAGCCGCAGCAGCGTTTGTCGAAGCCCTTGCCCAAGTTGGCAACATAGTCGTCAGCCGGCAATTTTCCGGCGCCATGCAAGCGTATCTTGTCGAGCATCCGGCCAAAATAGACCAGCCGGTCGACCTTGGCATAGGGGCTTCTCAATCCAGGAACGATGGACATGCCCTTAAATGGTCCGAAACGCCCTGAAGCGCAAATCTGAAGCCCGATTGATACCCCCAATCCGGAAGCCATTTGCCTGAAGCCTATCGGCTGCTATCGCGGTTCGTTTTTTTCAGCCCAGCGAGCCTGTGCCATGCTCTCCGCGCCACATGGCCGCGCACCGATTGATAGGAAACGGTGCATCGCGGGGCATTTTCAATTGTTGAGAGCTATTTTCAATGGGTTTCAGCCGTTGAGAGCCGCTTTCGTTGGCTTTCACCTTAATAAGAGAGGCTAGTGACCAGCGGTTCGCGAGATTGGACCGATATGCTAAGGCAAGCTTACTCGTCACGTCAGAGTCCTCATATTTCGCCTCCGTTATATTGTCTCCATTAGTCGGAATCTTGCCTGGTCATTAACGAAGCCCCATTTTACTCGCCAAGGCACTGCGTCGTGCATCCCATTCGGACTCTCACGCGTATGAATAGGACGCTTATATGTCATTCATGCTGGCTCTCTTACCGTACTCCCTTACGTGGACGGACTTGGAAAGGTCATCGCGTAAGGCAGGTCACTCGTTCCGGATGAGCGCTACAGGCGAGGTCGATCCGCACGAACAGCGGAACAATTTTAATTCAGCTCTGATTCGTCGGATGGCAGGCGGCGACAGGGACGCACTCGCCGAACTCTACGACAGCCTCTCGCGGCCGCTGTATTCCACCGCGAAGTATATTCTCAATGACGCCAGCGAGGCTCAGGATGTCGTGCACGACGTGTTTCTTTCCCTTTGGAAGAATGCCGGGGCCTTCGACAGCAGCCGGGGCGCGGCGTTCTCCTGGGCTGTAACGCTGACGCGAAACCGCTCGATTGACCGCCTGCGCACGCGGGCAAACCGCGCGCGCCTTCTGGAGCAATCGGTGCCCGATGACTTGGGATATGGTTCTGCGGCTGACGCAATCGGCGCGGACGACCGGGTCGACCTTGGCGACCGGGCTGCGGCAGTCCGTTCGGCACTTGCCGAGCTTCCAAAGGAACAGCAGCGCGCACTCGAACTGGCCTTTTTCTCGGGGCTCACACAAAGAGAAATCGCCGAGAAGCTGAGCGAACCCATCGGCACCATTAAGGCGAGGATTCGCCGAGGACTCCTCAAGCTTCGCGATGCGCTCGCGAACCGGCTATGATCGACGAGACCAAAGAGGAACTTGCCGCCCTCCACGCCCTCGACCTTCTCGAAGGCATCGACCGCGAGCGATTCATCGCCGAGCTAGCTCGCGATCCGGATCTTCGGAGGCTCGCTGCCGAGCTGCGCCGGTCGGCAACGGCCCTCGCCCACGCCGCCCCAGATGCCGAACCGCCCGCCGAGCTCAGGGCCCGTGTGCTGGCTTCGGCCGGATCTTTTGGAATGGATGCTCCCCTCGCATCCGCCGTCCCCAGGTCCGGGCGCCTGGTTTCCTTCCCCTCTGTGATACCGTGGCTCGTGGCTGCAAGCATCGCCGTAGCTGCCATCTGGTCGAATAGGCGGCTCGAGGACGCCGAAGCGAGAAATTCCTCGCTGCGCGAACAGGAATCCATTGCTGAATCGGCTCTCAGGCAGACCCGGACCCAGCTCGACGATGCCAAGGGGCTCCTGGCGAGGTCCGGCCGAGAGATCGCCGAGCTCCAGGCGAACCTGAAGGCCGAGGGCGACCTCGCGCATCTCAAGATCTCGACCCTGGCGTCAATGCTCGGAAATTCCCCGGCTGCCCTCGCCGTCGCGGTCTGGGATCCAACGCGCGAGGAGGGCGTCCTCACCGTATCCAAGCTGCCCGCCCTCGCCTCGGAGAAAGACTACCAGCTCTGGGTGATCGACCGGCAGTACGCATCGCCCGTGAGCGGCGGGGTATTCGTGGTCGATGCGGCCACCGGCGAGGCGCACATCGTCTTCAGGGCCGACCGGCCGGTCCACTCCATCGCCAAGTTCGCCGTGAGCCTTGAGCGCAAGGGCGGCGTGCCGAAGCCCGAGGGACCGATCGTGCTTCTGAGCGACTAGCAAAACCTGGCGACCGGGACGGCGCTTGACCTTTACCACCCCCAAGCGGAAGGAGTTGCGCCGTCCCGGGCGTTACAGGTCGGTTTTAGATCCGCCACCTCGTACGAGATGCACGAGAAGCGAGATCACGAACAGAACCAGAAAAATGTAGAAGAGCGTCTGCGCGATGCCCATCGACGTCCCGGCAATGCCGGTGAAGCCGAGGGCGCCTGCGATGAGCGCGATAATGAGGAATGTAATGATCCAACTTAGCATGGGAGTAAAGTGGTCGACGATTATTGGTGAGGTCAGGAAGGGCCGGCGTTCGACCTCGGTCATCTTCCAGAGCCTGAGCCTTAATTCGAGTGAGTCTGCGTCGTCGTCGTTGTGACCGGCGCGGGCACCGTCGTCTGCTGCGAGGTGGTGGTCGTGCTCTCCGTTGGCGTCGAGGAGCAGGCGCACAGGGACATAAGGGCGGCGGCGACTGCGCACGGGATGATGAGTTTGTTCATGGGAATCTCTGTTTTTTGGATGGTTGCTTACCGGTCCATCATGACACCATCGGCCACACATGCGCTATGGGGTGTTTGCCCCTCAAAACCGGGCGCAGATTGCGGAGAGACCCGAAGGCTGGACAGGCCGAGATACCAACCTACACTGGACGGTCTTCCCAAACCCGTTGCGCTACCCCCGCCCGCCGGAGTTCGATTGCAGGCGGACTGTGCAGGATACCCGTCTGACGCCATGAAAAAAATCCCCCTTCCATTCATTGCCCTGGCGCTCGTCAATGCCCTCCTCTCGGGACTCGTGCACGCGCAGCCGGCGGTACAGGCCGGCGCCGGTGGTGACGCTGCGGGGAGGGAGGCCGCCGACCTCGCCCTGTTTGAACGGAAGGCAGCCCTGTCGAAGGAGCTAGGCGCCACCCACCTGGTCATTACGGAGGGACTACCGCTGGCCACCTGGGAGCTGGACAAGGACGACCCCTATCCGGAGTGGTACGTGCACCACGCTACCCTCCTGAAGATTTTTCCCCCGAAGGACGTCCAGCCCTACGTGAACATGGACTATGCGAACCATGTCGCGGGGATCCTTGAGAAGCGTTGCGAGATCCTGCGCAAGTACGGCCTCAAGGCGGTGTGGCACGCCAATGAGCCGGCGGTGATGCCGGAGGCGTTTTTCACGGCCTTTCCGGAACTGCGCGGCCCGCGAATCGACCAGCCCAACCGCTCGCGCAAGGCGCATTTCGCCCCCTGCGTCGACGAGCCCGGGACGCTCCGGATGTACCGCGAATCGATGCAGCTCCTGCTTGCTCGGTGCCCCGAGGTGGAGCTCTTCGAATGGACGACGACCGACGCAGGGGCGGGCTTCGACTGGACGCCGTCGCTCTACCCAGGCATCAACGGAAACAGCAGGTACAAGGACCGCCCGATGGCGGACCGCGTCTCGGGCTTCCTGATCAACGCCCAGAAGGCGGCCGCCGACGCGGGCCACGTGATCGAGATCAACCTCAACCCGATTGTGCCCCGCCAGTGGATGATCCCCACGTTTTCGCCGGACGTCCTGCTGGCCATCGTGAAGCGGCTGCCGCGGGGCCTTGCGGTCCAGGGCCGAGAGGGGCCCGACGGGCGGCCCTTCGGGGGAGGAGCCTCCGGTGGAGGCGGCGGCGCGCCTTTCTATCCCGTGGTCGGCATCGTCGTGCCGTCATTGAGCGGCGGCGGCGGCGGAAGACGGGGCGGAGGGGCGGGCGGGGACGCACCGGAGCGGGTCGTCATCGACCTGGGTGACACGGCCACGATCGACTTCAACTACCGCCTGCTCAAGGCCACGCACGGCGCGCCCATGCACACGCTCCTCGAGCGTGTCACGGCGCTGCGCGCGTTTGCGGTTGGCGAAGTGGGAGAGGATCAGGCGGACAGCCTCGTCGAGGCGTGGAGCGCGCTGAACGAGGTCGAGCGCAACCTGAGCATCCTCGACTTTGGCGGGATGCTGAGATTCGGGCATGTGCTCAACCGCTGGATCACGCGCCCGATGGTGCCGTTTCCGGAGGAGCTGACCGCGGACGAGACAAGGGACTACAGGAGGTATCTCTTCCAGGCCAAGGGAGAGGAGCAGGCAGCCGATCTCGTCGACATCCAGGCCATGCGAGCCTATGAGGGATGGGGGGCCAAGTTGCTGTTCCAGCGGACCATAGAGCTGTCGATTCCCCAGGTGCACTCAGCCCTGAGCCGCGTCGAGCGCATCAGGGACGCGGCAAAGGACGATGCCGCGCGCAAGCAGTGGGACCTCGAGGGCAAGCGCCTGCAGGCTGTCATCTACCTTCTGCAGTCTGCGGACAACATGGTGGCCTACCAAGCGCAGCTCGACCGCGTGAAGGCACTGGGCGCCAAGCCCGAGGCAAATCCGGTGCTGGGCGTCCAGTCAGGCTGGGATCGCACCGACCTCATGGAGGCTGCTCGCAAGGAGATCGACACCATGGTTGACCTCAAGCATCTGCTCGAGAGCACGGACGAGCCCATCCTGGACACGGCGCCTACGCCCGCGGAGGAGACCATCATGCGCCTTGGGCCCAACGTGGCAGCCGAGATCAAGCACAAGATCGACGTCATGAACGCGCACTGGCGCGATTACGACCGGCTCTTCACGATGCCGAATCCCTGATAGCTGCTTGACTCGTTGAGACGTTTTGAGCACTTCTGAGGCATGCCGACAATTCAGCTAAGGGCCCGCATAGATCGAAAACTCAAGAAAAAGAGCGACGCCGTCCTAAAGAGCCTAGGACTAGACGCGGGATCGTTCGTTTCAATGGCGCTGACCCAGCTCGTCAATCGCCGAGGTCTCCCCTTTGCCGTCTCGGAGCCGGATTCAGAATATTTCGCGTCGGAATACGGGCTAACGCCTGCACAATGCGAAAAGGCGGGCATCGCGATGAAAAGGGAAACGGCGCACGCGCGCCGCTCGGGCAAGCTGCGTGAGGTCAAGGGGGTGGCCGACCTCAATCCGTGAGACTGCTTGCGACGCCGCGTTTCCTGGAAAGTGTCGCGTCTGTGCGCAGGGCGGAAGTCTTGGAGGCAATGAACGCTGCGGGAGTCGCCTACGGGCAGCCCCACTTGCATGCAGGGCTGGGACTAAGGCGAATACGACCCTTCATCGAGTGCCGATGTGGACTGGACTTGAGGCTTGTTTTCCGACGCGAGAATGGCGCCCTGGTCTTCCACCTCTGTGGGACCCACGATGAGGTCGCATCCTTCCTGAGGAATCAAAGGTGATAAGCGAACACGGAAGCATCGAGACTGCCCCGCAGATTCGACACAAGACGCCCGGAAGAGTGTCAATCGAGCACGTTTGAGACTGATTTGCGCCCCAAGGGCAGGTCCCAGCACCGCCCCCATTCAGGCCTGCTTCGGAGTCTTGTCTGAAACGACCTTGATGACCTGGTAGGAGGCCGCAGTCGTGCCGATGTTCCTGAAGGTGCGCCTGGAATTCGGAGCGCAGTAGAAGAGCGAGCCCTCCCTGAGGCGGCACGAGACCCCGTCGACCCGCGCCTCGATCACCCCCGATTTCAGGATAAAGAGTTCGTCTCCCGGATCGGCGATGTCGGGACGCGTCATCTGGCCGACATTGAGCGTCGTGATGTGGCTCCCAAGCCGCACAAACGTGAGCGTCGGCGAATCGATGACGTCGACATGCGTCCCGCTCTTCGTTGGCACGGCGGGCAGCTTGTCGCAGTCGATGACCGAGGAGGGAAGCATCCCCGGCACCGCCCTCTCGGAAGCCGGCTTGTCGGGCACGGTGTGGACGCGATCCGTGCAGAAATTGATGACATAGTAGGTGGCCGGCTGGTCGCCCACGTTGCGCAGGTTGTGGGGGTCGTGCGAGGCGAAGAAAATGAGGCATCCGGGGCCTGCGGGGTAATCATGGCCGTTGATCGACGCCACCACGTCTCCCTCCTTGATGACGAGCATCTCCTCCCAGGGATGATGGTGCGGCGAGTGCGACGCCATTCCCGGCCTCAATGTCGTCACATGGACCTCGAACTTCTCGAGTGTCGGGGTGGGGTTGTCGAAGACGGTCCGTATGAGGCCGACCGGCGTGGGCCGGACAACAAGCGAGTCCCAGTCGACGAACGTCGTGCCGAGCGTCGTCGACTGCGACGGCGGTTGGTAGGTGACGGAAACCGGCTGGGCCGTCATCGCGGTCGCACACGACAGGACGAGGGCGAACGGAAGGATTGGGACCAGGAGCTTCAAGGGGTCCTCTCTTAAACGCGATCGGCGACGACAGTTCAAGCGGCAAGGCGTGGCACGATGGGATGCCCGTCACTTCGAAGCCGCCGCGCCGGCCCCTTTCAGTCACCACGCAGGATTATGGAACCTCGCAGAGCTACTTCACCGCTGACGCTCCTACGGCGTCGTCGATGTTATTGTACCAAAACTTCCATTCAGAATCGAACTCGGCCTTCGCCTCGGAGCGACTTAGTAGGGTCACTTGTTTCGTGGAACGATCAGCCATGATCGCCGAAACCAGCTCCCCATCTCGGCTGGAGCGAAACGCATAAACGCTCTTGGCGTCTCGCCTGGAGAGAATGATGTCGGGATCTGTGCCGCGGCTGATCGCGAATCCATGCATCGTGGAATTGGCGGAATCCTTGAGCACCAACTGCCTGGTTTGCCATGCGGCCCCGGCCGGGGAAAGGCCCAGCGGGCTCGCAAACACGGGAGCCACTTCCCGATCGGTTCCGCCAGAGGCAATCAGGGGAAGCACCTTGCCGAGGAGCAGCGCAAGGGCGGCTTTCCTCTCCGAGACAATGTAGGGTCCCCAATAAACGTCAACCTTGGCTTGCTCCAACTTGTACAGGAAGGGGTCGGCGCCCTTGAGATATGCCTGCAGTCGATCGACCCACGGGGCATCGTCGGCGTAGAGGGCCGGGCAGATCAGGGCATAGGCAAGAATGCCATCCGGCTTCTCGTCAAACCGCTCCTTGAGCGCCGCCGTGAGGTCCTCGCGCACGTTGGGGTCGCCATCGACCAGGAACGAGCGGCATGGCCAGCCGCCGTTGTTCGCGTCGTCCACGATGGAGGTCTTGATCTCCGCGAGGTACAGATCAACCAATCCCTGGCTGTAGCTCTTTCGCGCCGCGCGTTCCTGCGCGTCAATCGCCGCCTGGATGCCGGCAGGCGCGGGAGCGCCGCTGCGCATCCCGGCGATCGCGTCATCGAGCGGGTCCGCCTCGGAGCACAAGGGGGCAAGGACAACGCAAAGCGCCGACGCAAGAATGGCCGACACCGAATTCACGGTAGACGCAGCTTAAGATGACTCACAGGGAACAGCCTCTGTTGACTCGAGGACCGGGGCGCCGGCGCATTTGGCTGAGATGCCGGGCCGCGCCTCTCGAGTCAATCGCAGCCTCAAAAACCGGAACTGGACCGTCGCACGCAGACCGTGTTAGCAGAGCGCCGCGCAGCCGGGCTCCCTACCATTTGCCCCATTTGGCCTGGGGGTCGCCGACGCCCCCGGGAATCTCGTCGTGCTGGATCTCGTAACCGTTCCTCTTGGCCCAGTCCGTGCCTGCCTGGTGGAGCTCGGGACGTCCGCTGTTCAGGAAGGTCTCCGCCATCTCGCGTGTGCCCGATTCGTCAAGGATTCGCGTTAAGTCCGGGAGGACGTCATCCCTGCCGAGGCAGACCAGGGCGTAGACGGAATTCTCGACCTTCCGGTGCTCGCCCGAGGCAAGGTCGGCGAACAGCACTCGCTTCGTTTCCTCCCATTGCGCGTCCAGGCCATGCCGGTCCTGCTTCGAAATCATCAGATAGACCCGCTCGGCAGCCGAGGCCGGACGCCAGCCGAGCCTCTCGAGGGTCGCCACCAGCGCAGCGTTCAGGCTCCAGTCGGGCAGCGCCGCGCGCAGGGGACCGACGGCAGTCTGATCGCCGCGCGTGCCGAGGCCTTCGAGCGCGGCCTCACGAACCTCGTCGTCATTGTCATCCAGCGCAACCTGGAGGAGCGTGGCAGGGTCGGTGAGCTTCTCCACCGCCGTGCGCCGGGTGGCTGCATCATCGTCGCTCAGTGCCACCTGGGTGAGCGTCTCTTGGTCGTTTATCTGTGAGACGGCAGCCTGACGGACCTCCATCTGAAGGTCGTCCAATGCGAGCTCCTTTAGCAGGTCCGGGTCGGTCAGCCTGGCCGCTGCGGCGGCACGGGCCCATCGGCTCTCGTCGTCGTCTTCCCCGATGATCTGCTTCAGCGCCGCTTGGTCCACAACCCTGGCAATGGCAGCCACCCGGGCCTCGGATCCCTTGTTGAGGGCGATCCGCATCAGACTCGCCGGGTCGGTGATCTTGTCAGTGGCCACTTCGGCGATCTGCCGGTCCGTGCTCCCAAGGGCGACCTTCAAGAGCATGTCCCGGTTTGCCAGCCGGTTCACGGCCATGCCCCGGACGCCTTGGTCGGCGCTCGCGAGCGCAAGCCCGGCCAGCGTGGCCTGGTCGGAAACCCTCGACGTGGCCTCGCGGGCGATCTTCCAGGGATCCTGGGAATCCTTGGTCGGCTTTCCCGCCAGCTTGTCCAAGATCGCCTGGTCGGCTATCTCGCCCAGGGCTTCGAGCGCAATCCCGACATCTGTGTCCTCCGAGGCAACCTTCTCGAGGAGCCGCTGGTCGCCCAACTGCTTGACCGCCTCCGCCCGCACTCGGGCGTCGGGGTCCTCCAGGGCAAATTGCGCCAGGACCTCCGGGTCGACCCCCTTGGCCAGGGCGCGAATTCGAACTTCGGGATCCTGGCTGCTGAGACTGGGTCCACATCCTGCCAAGAGGCCAGCGCCCAAACTCAGCGCCATCGTCACAAGCAGGGTCGCCCCGCAAATCCCGACGCGGTTTGCACTTTGGACGGGGATTGCATTCAGCTGGCCGTTCATTCTTGGGGTCCCTCCAGGACGAGCATTCACGTGGCACGGAAGGGCCCGATACGGCCAAGGCAATCTCAATCTCAGGCTCTCGAACGATCCATCCCCCGTGGTGGAGATCCAAAATGGTGCCCAGGACAGGACTCGAACCTGCACGCCTTACGGCACACGCCCCTCAAACGTGTGTGTCTACCAATTCCACCACCTGGGCATTCAAAAACAGGGGAGGGTTAATGAGTGGCAACGGATTGTGGTTGTCCAGCCCTGAAATTGGGTTTTGACCCGCCCGGATACCTGGTGGACCTTCTCGGCGCCTGTCCCCCTCCCATGAACCTCGACAAGATCAAGGCAGCGCTGCTCGCCTCCTATGAAACGGACGGCGGCATCAACCATTTGGACGGGGTCAACCTTCCCGCCCAGGAGTCGGTCAACGCGATCGCGCGCGACTGCATGCACCTCCTCTTCCCCGGTTACTTTGAGGAGAGCCGCCTCTCAAAGAAGGACGTGCCGGCCCTCGTCGACAAATTGCTCGTCAGGATGAGGGAGAGCCTCGAAGTCGAGATCGAGAAAAGCCTGCGTTTCTCAAAGGAAGCCGACCCGGCCCCCCGCGCGCGCTCGCTTGCATTGGAGATCCTGGAGAAGCTCCCTGAGCTGAGAAAGGCCATACGGACGGACGTCGAGGCCGCCTACAGGGGCGACCCGGCTGCGCGCAGCTACGAGGAGATCATCCTCGCCTACCCCTGTGTCCTCGGGATCTCGCTCCAGCGGTTCGCCCACGTGCTCTACAAGCTGGAGGTTCCCCTCTTGCCGCGGATGATAACCGAGTTCGCGCACGAACGAACCGGCATGGACATCCACCCGGGAGCCCAGATCGGAACCCATTTCTTCATCGACCACGGTACCGGCGTCGTGATCGGCGAGACGGCCACGATCGGTTCGCACGTCAAGCTCTACCAGGGCGTGACCCTTGGGGCCAAGTCGTTCGAGACGGACAGCCAGGGAAACCCCGTCAAGGGCGTGAAGCGCCATCCCGACATAGGGGACAATGTGACGATCTACGCGCACGCGACCATCCTCGGCGGCGACACGCGCATCGGCGCCAACGCCGTCGTCGGCGGAAACGTCTGGCTCCTCACTTCGGTGCCCGCCAACAGCATCGCGTACTTCAAGGCGGACGACCTCATCATCAGGCCCCGGCAGAAGAGGGAGGACCTTGTCGGGTACGTCCAGGACTGGGTGATCTGACGCGGGCCGGCTCACCGGCGCTGGCGGTCGTCGAGGGCCCAGGCGAGCCTCGAAGCGAAGAAGGGGCCCCGGTAGATGAGGCCCGTGTAGAGCTGCACGAGCGTCGCCCCGGCATCAAGCTTCTCCGCGGCGCTCGGGATGTCCGTGATCCCGCCGACGCCGATGATGGGGAGCTTCCCGTCCGTCGCCCGCGAGACGTAGCGGATCACCTCAGTGCTGCGCTCCCGGAGCGGCGCGCCGCTGAGGCCCCCCGCCTCGGCGGCTGCGGCGAAGGCGCCGGGTCTTGCGAGCGTCGTATTGGTCGCGATCAACCCGTCGAGGCGGAATTCCCCGGCGACCCCGAGGACGGAGTCGATCTCGGAATACCTGAGGTCGGGCGAAATCTTGAGGAGGATCGGCACGCGCGACTTTCCCGGCGCCGAGGCGCGCCGCTGGTTGGCGCCCGTGACCGCGGAAAGGAGCTCCCGGAGCCTGGACTCGTCCTGGAGCTGGCGCAGGCCCGGCGTGTTCGGGCTCGAGACGTTGAGCGTGATGTAATCGGCCAGGTCGGCGAGCCTGCCAAAGCTGGCCAGGTAGTCCTCCGTGGCCCGGTCGATCTCGACGGCCTTCGACTTTCCGAGGTTAATCCCGAGCGGAATCCGCCTCTTGCCCTGGGGCGCGTGGCCGGAGAGGCGCGAAGCAACGGCCTCTGAGCCCTCGTTGTTGAAGCCCAGCCGGTTGATCACGGCCTCCTCCCCAGGATAGCGGAACATCCGCGGCCGCGGGTTTCCGGGCTGCGCAAGGGCGGTCACCGTGCCGACCTCGACGTGCCCGAAGCCGAGGGCCGCGGCGGCCGTCCACGCGCGCGCATTCTTGTCGAAGCCGGCCGCCAGACCCACCGCGTTGGGGAACCGGAGCCCGAACGCATCCACGGGGCGGAAGCTCGAGGGAGAGACGCGGGCGAGCGCCTCGAGGGCCCTGCAGAGGGGCCCAATCCGCCCGAGAAACGCCATGGAATCCACGGCCAGCTCGTGCGCGCGCTCCGATTCGAGCCGGAAGAGGACGGGGCGCAGGATCCTTTCGTAGACCATTCCCATGTGACGCCAGCGTGAAATCCGTCGGCCAAAACGCAAGTGCGCCAGGGGAGACGGCAGGTGAAAACCCCACTAGGACAATGCGTTCCGCGCTCGCGCGCCGCGAAAGCATCCCGTTTGCTTTTGTGCTTGTTATTTACACCCCCCCTCGCACGCTGCGGCTAAAATTTCCAGCAACACCCAGAAGCCATGGCAAAGCCCACCTCAACACTCGATTGGTGCATCGTTCGTCTCGGTGACGACCACAACTGGTGGGTCTGCGAGACCAGCGATCCCGTGCGCTGGGACGTGGACGGGCTCAGCATCATCGACCCGCGCCAGGTCGCGCACCTGATCGAGCTCGTCGACGCGCTGCGCGACTACGGGTTCCACCAGGATCTCTTCGAGTCGGCCTTCATCCCCTTCCGCATCGAGAAGGACATCGGCGGAGGCAAGGTGCGCCTGAAGCGGGTCAAGGAGTCGATCTTCGAGTCCGACGAGAAGCTCTTCGCGCTGCCGGACATCCTCGACGAGGAGAACGGCCCCTATGCGGACCTCCTCGACCACCTCACGCGCTGCCGGGTGAAGATGCTCAACGACCTCTTCAACTTCGAGAGCAAGCTCACGGTGGACGAGGTCGAGGACGAGATCCGCGAGGAGCAGAACACCCATTTCATCGAGGGCAAGGCCGTGCACACGTTCTCGGAATTGTGCGCGATCCTCGACTTCATGCCCGAGGGCATGGACTCCGACGAGGAGCAGCCCTCGAAGGCCGCCGAGGAGGAGGACGACGATCTTCCGACGCTCGACGCCGAGGAGGAGGAGAAGCTGAAGAACGACGAGTCCCTGAAATGGGATGAAGACGGGGACGACGAGAAGGACGACGACAAGGCGGACGGCGCGAAGAAGGACGGGGACGACGAGAAGGAGGAGGGGGTTGCGGAGGACGAGGCCGAGAAGCCGAGGCGCAAGTCGCGCGGCAAGCGCTGAGTCGCTCCCTGCGGCACCCATGCAATTCTTGCGCTCAGGGTCGCTCGCCGTCCTGGGCTTCCTGGCAGGGTGTGCGGCCCCGGGGCCGGAGGGCAGAAACCCCGTGATCCCTTCGGCGGCGTCCGCCTCGGAGCTCCGGCCGGGCGACAGCCTCACGATAGCGATCATCGGCGTGCCCGACCCGTCGACCAACAGCGTGCAGATCGACGACCAGGGGATCATCAGCCTCCCGTACATCGGGGCGCTCAAGGCGGGGGACCAGACGACCGCCGGCCTCACGCAGCTGATCCGGGAAACCTATGTCGAGAAGAAGATCTACATCTCGGTAGACGTCTCGGTCAGCGTGACCGAGCGTTACGTCTATGTGGGTGGCGAGGTCGAGAAGCCCGGACGGATAATCTGGACTCCCGACCTCACGGCCGCGAAGGCGGTCGAGGCGGCCGGAGGGTTTACCCTCTATGCCAAGGAGGACAAGGTCGCCGTCGTGCGCAACAAGGTCCGCTACGATCTCGACATCAAGCTTGCCCAGAAGGACCCGTCGCAGGATCCGCGGCTCGAGCCCGGGGACTCCATCGAGGTGCCCCGCTCCGCCTTCTAAGGTCCCCCCTGGGCGCCAAGCTCGGAGGCCATGTCCCGGGCGAAGTACGTGAGGATCATGTCGGCACCCGCCCTCTTGATCGCGATCAGCGATTCGCGGCGGCAGGCAGCAAGGTCGAGCCAGCCCATCTTCGCCGCGGCGTGGATCTGGGAGTACTCCCCCGACACCTGGTAGGCTGCGATCGGCTTGCGCGTTGAGAACCGGAGGTTGCGGATGATGTCGAGGTAGAGGCCGGCGGGCTTGACCATGAAAATGTCGGCACCCTCGGCCTCGTCGAGCCTGAGCTCCGTGAACGCTTCCCGCCGGTTGGCCGGGTTCAGCTGGTAGGTGCGCTTGTCGAGGCCCCGGCTGCCCGCGGCCTTGGCGCTCCCCACGGCGTCGCGGAAGGGCCCGTAGTAGGCCGAGGCGTATTTCGCGGTGTAGGCGATGATGCCGGTCTCCTCCCGGCCGGCGGCGTCAAGCGCCTTGCGGATCGCACCGACCCTGCCGTCCATCATGTCGCTCGGCGCCACCAGGTCCACGCCCGCCTGGGCGTGGAGGACCGCCATCGCCGCGAGGATCCCGACGGTGCGGTCATTGTCGACGTCGGAGGCGTCGGCGGTGAGGACCCCGTCGTGCCCGTGGCTCGTGTAGGGGTCGAGCGCGATGTCGGTGACGACCGTCAGGCCGGGAACGGCCTTCTTCACGGCCCGCACCGCCCGGAGGAGAAGTCCGTCCTCCCTGAGCGCAGCCGTCCCCTCCCCGTCCTTGAGCCGCGCATCGACGCTTGGGAAAAGGGCCACGGCCAGGATCCCGAGCTTCCGGAGCGCGCGGCATTCCTTCACGAGGTCCGCTATGCTCAGGCGAAACACCCCCGGCATCGACGCAACCGGCTCCGGCCTGCCCTTGCCGTCCACCACGAAAAGGGGGGCGATCAGGTCGGCCGGCCGCAGGACGGTGTCCTCGACAAGCGCGCGCAGGCCCGCCGTGCGCCGCAGGCGCCTGGGGCGCTGGACCAGATTGAGCTTGAAGGAGTTGGCCATGTGCTCGTTGGCTCGTCCATTGGAGCACGGCCCGCCTTGGGTCGCCACAAGATTTTGCGCCGCGCCCATTCGAAACCCACTTCCCTTCAGAGCACCCCAATGCCCATCAAGCTTTTCGACTCACTCACCCGCCAGATGCGGGAGCTGGGCCCCGCCCAGCCCGACGGCGTCTTCCGGTTCTACAACTGCGGGCCGACGGTCTACGGCCCGACCCATATCGGCAACTTCCGGACGTTTGTCGTCAACGACATCCTTCGCCGCCTCCTCGACATCGACCTTCCTGGAAAGGTGAAGCACGTGCGCAACCTGACCGACGTCGATGACCGCACGATCGCGCAGGTGAAGAGGGAGCAGCTCCCGCTCGCCGCCATCACCCGGAAGTGGACGGAGCTCTTCCACGCCGACTGCGTCTCGCTCAATTGCCTCCCCCCGCACGTGGAGCCGACGGCGACCGGCCACATCCATGAGCAGGTCCACATGATCGACGTCCTCATGCAGAAGGGAAACGCCTACCGCGCTCCGGACGGCTCGGTGTATTTCAGGATCACGACGTTTCCGGAGTACGGCGCCCTGTCGCGCATCAAGGAGCGCGAGCTCAAGGTGACGAACAGCGTGTTTGACGCCGACCACAAGGACGAGGTCGGCGATTTTGCCCTCTGGAAGGCCTACAAGCCCGAGGAGGACGGGAGCGTGAAGTGGCCCGGCCCGGCCGGCGCGTCCGAGGGCCGCCCCGGCTGGCACATCGAGTGCAGCGCGATGATCAAGAAGCACCTGGGCGACACGATCGACCTGCACACGGGAGGGGTCGACCTCCTCTTCCCCCACCACGAGAACGAGATCGCCCAGAGCCAGTGCTGCAACGCCACTACCTTCGCGCGCCACTGGTTCCATACCGAGCACCTGCTCGTGGACGGCACGACCATGAGCAGGAGCAAGGGCAACTACTATACGCTCGGAGACCTTGTCGCAAGGGGCCACTCGCCGATGACCGTCCGCTACGCGCTCCTCACCGGCCACCCGAGGAAGCAGCTCAACTTCACGCTCGATTCCCTTCGGGCCGCCGAGAGCGCGTTAAATACGCTGCACGGCTTTGGGCAATCGCTGGAGCACGCGGCGGCAAGGACCGGCGCATTCGCGGCGGCATGGGACGCACTGCGCGACGACCTCAACGTGCCCGCCGCCCTGGGGGCCATCTTCACGGTCGTGAACCGCGGCCCGCACGGCGTCGCACGGGCCGAATTCGAGGAGGTTCTGGGAGTCCTCGGGCTGGTCCCCGCCGCCCGCTCGGCGGGCGCGGCCCAGGTCCCGCCAGCCGTCGCCGCCCTGGCCGAGAGGCGCTGGTCCGCCAAGCGGGCCAGGGACTTCAAGGGGGCCGACCTCCTGCGCGCCGAACTGGCCGCCGCCGGCTGGTCCATGCTGGACGGCAAGGACGGCTACAGGCTTGAGCCCCTCAAAAAATAGGCGACGATCTTCACTCCCCTTCCGCCATTCCCATGACTCCCCTCGAAGAACTCCGCCACTCGGCCTCGCATGTCCTTGCGACGGCCCTCCTGCGGGTGTTCCCCGAGGCCAAGCTCGACATAGGCCCGCCCACGGACACGGGCTTCTACTACGACATCGACCTCGACCACAAGCTGACGGCCGAGGACCTGGCGAAGATCGAGGCCGAGATGAAGAAGGTCTCCGACGAGAACCAGCCGTTCCTTCGGAGGGAGGTCTCCCGCGAGGAGGCCGCCGAGATCATCAGGTCCCGCGGCCAGGAGCGCTACAAGCTCGGCCGCCTGGCGGACATACCCGAGGGGGAGAAGATATCGTTCTACCAGAACGGCGAGTTCATGGACCTGTGCGCCGGCACCCACGTGCGCTACACGTCCAAGGTGAAGGCCTTCAAGCTGCTCTCGGTCGCCGGCGCCTACCACCGCGGAAGCGAGAAGAACAAGCAGCTCCAGCGCATCTACGGGACCGCGTTCCCGACGAAGGAGGAGCTCGCCCGGCACCTCGAGCAGGCGGAGCAGGCCAAGCTGCGCGACCACCGAAAGCTCGGGAAGGATCTCAAGCTTTTCGTCATCGACGAGGACGTGGGCCAGGGCCTGATCCTCTGGACCCCGAACGGGTCCATCATCCGCCAGGAGCTGCAGACCTTCATCAGCGAGGAGCTGCGCAAGCAGGGCTATTCGCAGGTCTTCACGCCGCACATTGGCAAGCTCGAGCTCTACAAGATCTCCGGCCACTTCCCGTACTACAAGGACTCGCAGTTCACGCCCATGGTCGAGAACGAGTCGCTCGCCCAGATCCTGCGCGAGGGCTGCTCGTGCGCCGAGATGGTCGTGCGCCTGGACGCCGTCTCGTCCAGGCTCGCCTCGGAGGTCAACGCCCGAACGGGGACGGAGTCCATCACGGCCGACCGGATCAGGCCCGACGACCAGCTGCTCGAGGGGTTCATGCTGAAGCCCATGAACTGCCCGCACCACATCAAGATCTTCGCCTCGCAGCCGCACTCCTACCGCGACCTCCCCGTGCGCCTCGCCGAGTTCGGCACGGTGTACCGCTGGGAGCAGTCCGGCGAATTGAACGGCATGACTCGCGTGCGCGGCTTCACCCAGGACGACGCCCACCTCTTCTGCACCGAGGACCAGCTGGGTGCCGAGGTGCTCGGCTGCCTTTCCCTCGTCAAGGTCGTCCTCACGACGCTCGGGATGAGCGACTACCGCGTGCGGGTCGGGCTGCGCGACCCGGACTCGAACAAGTACACGGGGCTCAAGGAGAACTGGGACAAGGCCGAGGCGGCGTGCCGCGACGCCGCGAAGACGCTCGGCGTCGCCTTCACGGAGGAGCCCGGCGAGGCCGCGTTCTACGGGCCCAAGATCGACTTCATGGTGAAGGACGTGATTGGGCGCGAATGGCAGCTGGGGACGGTCCAGGTGGACTACAACCTGCCCGTCCGATTCGACCTCACCTACGGCGGCGCCGACAACCAGCCCCATCGCCCGGTCATGATCCACAGGGCGCCCTTCGGCTCGATGGAGCGCTTCTGCGGCGTCCTCATCGAGCACTTCGGGGGGGATTTCCCGCTGTGGCTATCCCCGGAGCAGGTTCGGCTCGTTCCCGTGAGCGAGAAGACGCTCGAGTACGGCCGCGAGCTCCTCGGGCTCCTCAGGGCGGCCGGCGTCCGCGCCTCGATGGACGAGCACAATGACAAGCTTGGCGCCAAGATCCGCAGGGCGGAGATCGAGAAGGTGCCCTATACGCTCGTCCTGGGCGGAAAGGAGGCGGAGGCGCGCTCCGTCAGCGTTCGCAGCCGCGCCCGAGGCGACGACGGCTCCGCGCCTTTCGACCAGTTTCTGGCGAGGGTGCTGGAGGAAATCCGCACCCGCTCGCTGCCCGAGAAGAAAAAGGCCGCCTAGGGGCGGACTTCAGACCGCGGCCTCGCCGCGCTCGTCAGTGCGGATCCGGATGACCTCCTCGAGAGGCACCTGAAAGACCTTCCCGTCGCCGATCTTGCCCGTCTTGGCGGACTTCACGATCGCCTCGACCGCCTTGCCGGTCATGTCGTCGGCCACGGCTATCTCGATCTTCACCTTGGGGAGAAAGTCGACCGTGTACTCGCTGCCCCTGTAGATCTCCGTATGGCCCTTCTGCCGGCCGAACCCCTTGACCTCCGTCACCGTCATTCCCTCGATTCCCGCCTCGGCAAGCGCCTCCTTAACTTCCTCTAGCTTGAAGGGCTTGATGATGGCGATGATGAGTTTCATTCGGGATAGGGGTTGGGAGTTCGCTGGATTGGGTCCGTCAGGGTATGGCCGGAACCGGAATCACGCAAGAACGGGCGCTCCCCGTGCGCGCAGCGCGCGGGCGAAGACTGCTGAATTCATACACAATCGTAGCAGGCACTATGCCAAGGGCGCCTCGGGCGCCACTGTCGAGATATGAAGTTCCTTGAGCTGCCGGGGTGTGACCGGAGTCGGGCTGCCAGCCATAAGATCCTGGCCCTTCTGGGTCTTCGGGAAGGCGATGACATCGCGTATGCTCGTCGTGCCGCATAGGAGGGCCACCAGGCGGTCGAGCCCGAAGGCGATGCCCCCATGCGGGGGCGCCCCGAAGGTGAAAGCGCGCAGGAGGTAGCCGAAGCGGCTCTCGACCATGTCGGAAGGGATCTTGAGGACGTCCTCGAACACCTTCTTCTGGAGGGCGGGCTGGTGGATTCGGATGGAGCCCCCGCCCAGCTCCGTTCCATTGAGGACGACGTCGTAATGCTGGCCGCGGACAGCCTTGGGATTCGAGTCGAGGAGGCCCTCGTCCTCGGGCACCGGCGCCGTGAAGGGATGGTGGGTCGCCACGTAGCGCTTCTCCCCCTCGTCAAAGCTCATCAGCGGAAAATCGACGACCCAGAGGAATTTCCAGTCATCGGGCTTCAGTGCCAGCTTGCCGCGGGCCTGCAGGAGCGCGGCAGCCTCGAGGCGGATCCTCCCAAGAATCGCACATGCCTTGTCCCAGGGAGCGGCGGCGAAGAAGACCATGTCGCCGTCCGCGACCCCGAGGGAAGCGGAGAGCGACGCCTTTTCGGCATCCGAGAAGAACTTGACGATCGGGGACTTCCATTCGCCCCCCTCGGCCTTGATGAATGCGAGGCCCTTGGCGCCGAGGCTCTTCGCTACCTCCTCCAGCGCCTTCAGCTCGCCCTGGGTCAGGTCGGCAAGGCCCTTCGCGTTGAACGCCTTGACGGCGCCGCCGGAGGCGACCGTCGACTGGAAGACCTTGAAGCCTGAGGACCGGAAGGTCTCGGAGAAATCCACAAGCTCCAGGGCGAACCGCGTGTCCGGCTTGTCCACGCCGAAGCGGTTCATCGCCTCGGAGTACGCCATCCTCGGGAAGGGAGTCGGGATGTCGGTTCCGAGGACATCCTTCCAGAGCTTCTTCAGCATCCCCTCGAAGAGCGCGTAGATGTCGTCGCGGTCGACGAAGGAGGCCTCGACGTCGACCTGGGTGAACTCCATCTGGCGGTCGGCGCGAAGGTCCTCGTCCCGGAAGCAGCGGGCGATCTGGAAATACTTCTCCACCCCGGCGACCATGAGGATCTGCTTGAACTGCTGGGGCGACTGCGAAAGCGCATAGAATTGCCCCGCGTGTATGCGCGACGGAACGAGGTACTCGCGGGCGCCCTCGGGCGTGCTCTTGAAGAGCACGGGGGTCTCGACCTCGATGAAGTCCTGCGAGTCGAAGTAGTCGCGGATCGACTTGGTCGCACGGTGGCGCACGGCGAGCATGCGTCGCATCTTGGGCCGGCGGAGGTCGAGGTAGCGGTAGGTGAGGCGAAGATCCTCGTTCACCTTGTCGCCGCCCGCGTCGTCCAGCGGGAAGGGCGGCGTCTCGGAGGCGTTCAGCACCTCAAGCGTGGCCGCATCGACCTCGACCTCCCCGGTGGGCAATGAGGCGTTCACCGTGCCCTCGGGCCGGGGAACCACCTTTCCCGAGATGCTAATGACAGACTCGGGCTTGAGGTGGGCCGCCCGGGAGCTCAGTTCCGGGCTTTCCCGGGGGTCAAACTTGACCTGGGTGACGCCCTTCCGATCCCTGAGGTCGACAAAGATGATCCCGCCGTGGTCCCGGATGGAATCAACCCAGCCGGAGAGCCAGACGAATGAGCCGACGCCGGCCTTGGTCAACTGCGCACAATGGTGGGTTCTCTTCACGGGGTCAGTTGCTCCTGTAAACGTGGGAGCAAGCCGTCCGCAGGCGCCCGGGGCAACCCGATTCTTGGCGGAACTTCGAAATGACCTAGCCGAGCGATACCGCCGCGCGAGACCCGCCAGAGGCGGCCGCCGGATATCACGATTCGTCAGGTGCCTTTCCCAAAGTGATAGAGTTGAATTGGAAGGACCTTCTTGAACCCAATGAAATCCTTGTCGTCTGTGAAAATCGCGAGTTCATGCCTCGCCGCAACCGCGCAGATGACGAAGTCCGTGAACGAGCCCTGAATTCCCGCGGACCGGCAGCGATTACAGTACGCGGCTGCCTCCTCATAGTCCTCGGTGGCAATCTCCAAGTCCGGAAACGTGCGTAATTTGTCTCTGACTGCGTCAAACTTTGATTTGTGGGGGATTCCCGAAAGAACCTCTTGGCGAATAGGGCCGATGATCTCGACAATCCCCTGGTCTACCAACTTGAGCATCTCGTCCCGAACTGATCCGGAAACGTTCTCGCCTCGCCTGAATGCGGCAGACCAAATCGGCGTGTCTGGCAGGACTCTCATCGACGGGCCCTTAGAGTCTTGTGGTTGAATCCAGGCGAAAAATCGACAGTGCCGAAGAGGCTTACAATCTCGCGTTGTTCCCGGCGCCGAAGAAATTCAGTGAGAGCTTGGTTTACCGTGTCCTTCTTGGTCCGAAAGCCGCCAATTTTCTTGGCCTTGTTGAGCAGACGATCGTCAATTTGGAGGTTTGTGGGCATCGACACACATTGTTTCACACATTAAGTGTGTCAATAATGAACCTCTCGGATGCTCGCTGTGCCGCGCGTTGCCTCAGCTGAGAATGAGGCTCTCGCCCTTCATCTCAGCGGGCTTCGGCAATCCCATCAAATCGAGTACCGTCGGTGCGATATCGGCAAGACGGCCCCCGGACCTCATCCGGGTCTTTCCGGCCGCGTAGCCCTCGCCCACGACAAAGAACTCGACGAGATTGAGCGTGTGGGACGTGTGCGGCACGTTGTGGACGGGATCCCACATCTGCTCGCAGTTTCCGTGGTCGGCGCCGATGAGGGCCCTTCCCCCCATCTTCGAGAGGGCCTCGAGGAGCTCGCCGACCCCTCGGTCCGCCGCCTCGACCGCTTTGATGGCCGCCGGGAGCGAGCCCGTGTGTCCCACCATGTCGGGATTCGCATAGTTGACGACAATGAGCGCGAACTTGCCCGACAGGATCGCCTCCTTGGCGAGGCGGGTGACGTCGGCCGCGGACATCTCGGGCTGGAGATCGTAGGTGGGAACCTTGGGACTCGCCGGGCACGCCCGCTCCTCTCCCTTGAAGGGCTCCTTCCTGTAGTTGTTGAAGAAGAATGTCACGTGAGGGTTCTTCTCAGTCTCGGCGCAGCGGAACTGCGCGAAGCCGGCATTTGACACGACCTCGCCAAGGATGTTCTTGAGCTTCTCGGGCTTCGGCAGGATGACCTGCACGGGCAGCCCGCTCTCGTACTCGGTCATCGTGGCGTAGAAGAGGTCGAGCTTGGGACCCCGGTCGAAATCCTTGAACCCGTCGTTCACGAAGGCCTTCGTGATCTCCCGGGGCCGGTCTCCGCGATAATTGTAGAAAACGACCGCATCGCCGTCCGCGATGACGGCCAGCGGCTTGCCGTCGCTCCCGACGATTGCGGTCGGCGCCACGAATTCATCGCCGCCCTGGGTCGGGCTGATCGGGTTGCCATAGTAGGCCTGGACCGCGGAGGCGGCGTCGGGCGCGGTCGCCGCGATATTTCGGCCGGTCAGGAGGTCGTACGCCTTTTGCACCCGCTCCCAGCGGTTGTCCCGGTCCATGGCCCAGAAGCGGCCGCACACGGACGCAATCCGGCCGATGCCCAGCTCGCGGCACTTGGCGTCGACCTGGCGGACGTATCCAAGGCCGCTCGTCGGGGGAGTGTCGCGCCCGTCCGTGAACGCGTGGATGAACACGCGGTCCGGAGGAATCCCGTCCGCTTTCGCCTGCGCGAGGATCCCGTAGAGGTGCTCCAGCATGCCGTGGACGCCCGCGTCCGAGACGATTCCCATGAGGTGGAGCTTCGAGCCCCGGGATTTCACGCGCCCGACGACCCCCCGCCAGACCTCGTTCGAGGCCAGAAGTTGGTCCGAAAATAGCTTATTGATCCGAACGAGCTCCTGATTGACCACGCGACCGGCACCGATGTTCTCATGACCCACCTCGCTGTTTCCCATGACTCCGTCCGGCAGCCCGACGTCGAGTCCGCTTGCCTTGACGAGCGCGACGGGATACTTGGCATGCAGCATGTCGTCACATGGCTTCTTCGCCAGGTGGGTCGCGTTGAACGAGTCCTGCTCGGGACGGGGATTGATTCCCCAGCCGTCGCGGATGACGAGGAGCACGGGTTTGAAGGGAGGCGTCATTTCAATTTCAGAGGCCGAAAGATACGACGCGGGGCGCCCGTGTCGACCGCAGCAATGAGAAAAAGAGCGCAAAGATGACCCTCATCATCAGGGACCAGCTGGTGGGCCCGCCCACATGGTTTTCGTCTTTCCGCGACCTCACGCTGTACTGCCACATCTTCCTCAAGGACGACGTCGTCATAGAATCCGAGGATCCGGACCCCTATTTCCGCTGGATGCGCCCGCGCGGCGGCATGGACTTCGTCGAGGACTTCGTGCGCCCGGGCGAGGAGGACGGCGTCCACCTTGACCTCGAGCACAACTACCCGCGCACGGTCGTGACCGACCGCATCGCCCCGGAGAACGTGCACAGCCTGATCCGGCTCATCCGGTTCTGCCGAGGCGCAGCTTGACGCGGGCGCCGGCGGGCGGGTCAAATCGGCCGATGCCGAAGCGCGCCGTCCTCTTGGTCAACCTGGGTTCGCCGGACTCGACGGCGGTGCCCGACGTCAGGCGTTACCTGCGCGAATTCCTCGGGGACGAGCGCGTCCTCGACATGCCGGCGCCCTTGAGGCACCTCGTCCTCGAGGCGTTCATCCTGCCGACTAGGCCAAAGCGAACGGCCCACGCGTACTCGAAGGTGTGGACCGCGGAGGGTTCGCCGCTCATCGTCACCTCCAACCGTGTCCGGGGGAAGCTCGCAGCCTTGGTCGGCGCCGAAACTCCGGTATTCCTCGCGATGCGTTACGGCAACCCTTCGATAGCCTCCGTCGTGGCTGACATCGCGGCCTCGGGGATAGAGGACATCCTGCTCTTCCCCCAGTACCCCCACTATGCGATGTCGTCGTGGGAGACGGTGGTCGTCCGCGTGACCGAGGAGGTGGCGAGTCGGTCGCCAACAATGCGGCTGACGTGCGTCCAGCCCTTCTACCGCGATCCCGACTACATCGAGGTGCTGTGGAAGGTCGCCGCGCCCTTCCTGTCGAGGCCCCATGACCACCTCCTCATCAGCTACCACGGTATTCCCGTCCGCCACCTGAGGAAGGCCGACTCATCGCGAGCCCATTGCACCTTGGTCGCCGACTGCTGCACAAGCTGCTCGCCCGCGCACGCGACCTGTTACCGTGCCCAGTGCCTCAGCATGACTGCCGAGTTCGCGAAAAAAGCAGCTCTCGATTCGGGGAAATACTCCGTCTCATTCCAATCGCGGCTCGCGGGAGAGCCTTGGCTGGAACCCTTTACGGATTTCGAGTTCGTCAGGCTGGCGAAGGCAGGCACGAAATCCCTTCTCGTCATGTGCCCAAGCTTTGTGGCTGATTGCCTCGAGACCCTGGAGGAGATTTCGATGACGGGACGCGAAACGTTCTTATCCGCTGGTGGGGAACAATTTGAGGCGATTTCGTGTCCAAATGACCATCCGGCATTTGTCGATTTTCTCGCAAACCGAGTGCGAAACTGGTTGAGTGCCGGAACGTTGTGAATCCGCCTTCAAACGCTTCACCCTTGCCCACAAAATCGGCGATGGTTTCCAGCCCGATGGCGGTGCTGGTGTTGGACGCCGCGGGAAAGGTTCTCTCCGCGAACCAGGAATCCAAGTCGCTGTGGCAAACGGGGGCGAGCGAGCTGGTCGGCGATTTTTTCCCTACCCTGTTCTCGGTCGACGTCGTCGCCGATGATCCCGAGGTGCTCCAGGCCCAGTGGGAGATCATGCTGGCAGCGACACTCGACAAGGGAGCGGTCCTTGACATCCAGCCCAGGGAAGGAGCCCCCCGCCCGATGGCGGTTCGCACGGAGAGGGCGATGGGCTCGGGCGCGGGATATATCGTGACCCTCGGCTCCCCGACGGGGGCGGCGCAGGCCTCATTGGGGGACGGCCAGGCCGAGGCCCTGCAGCTCTTTGCTGAGAAAGGCTCCGTCGGCTTCTTTGACCTCAACCTGAAGACGGGCCGGGTGCTCTATTCGCCGGCCTGGAAGAGGATGCTCGGATATGCCGACTCCGAGCTCGCGGACACCTACGAGGCCTGGCTCGGGCTGCTCCATCCCGAGGACACCACGGCGGCCCCGGACAAGGCCGGGCGCAAGTTCAAGGTGGGGGCGCGCCCGTTCGCGGTGGAATTCCGGATGAAGCACAAGGACGGCCACTGGGCATGGATCCAGTGCGTCGGCCTGCAGATGGTGAGCACGGCCGGGGAACTTGAGCGGGTGATCGGCATCCATATCGACGCATCGGAGCGCAAGGAACTGGAGGAGGAGGTCATGGCGAGTGATTTCCGGCTGGTCAGCCTTGCCGACGAGGGGCCGTTGGCCGCGTTCGAAATCGATTTCATCGGGGGCGCATCGTGGTTCTCCGAGGCGTGGACCAGGCTCCTTGGCGGCGAGTCCGCGCCGGCGAGCGGGTCCGCTGCCCTCGCTGCGGCGCTGCCGCCCGACGAATGCCCGGACGGCGTCGAGGCGTGGCTCCTTGCGCAGGGTCCCGGACAGGCCAGCTTCACCCGCGTTGTCCGCCTGCGCGTCGCCGACGGCAGGTCGATCCCGGCGATCCTCGGGATACAACGCACGATCTCGCGCAAGCGGGTCCTCGAGCGCGCCGTGGGCTTCGCCTGCCCCCTTCCCGAAGGCTCGAAAGCCGGCACCCCGGAGCCTGCCCCGGCCCAAGCGGCGCCCGCGGCTGCCAGCGGCGGCCTTCCGGGCGCTGTCGTCAACGAGATCCTCTCGGCGCTCGCGGAGGCAGTGATCGCGACCGACGCGCTTGGGAACGTGATCGTCGCAAATGCGACCGCCGCCCGGCTTCTTCGGATTCCGCCCGAGGGATGCGCGGGCAAGCCGCTCGGCCAGGTATTCTCGCTCGTCGACCGGGCGAGCGGCAAGCCGGGCGACAATCCGCTCGAACGGGCCATCTCCGCGAGCGGGCCGCTTCCCCTGATCGGCGACCAGGCCGTTGTCATCGCGGACGCCGAGCCCCTTCCCATCGTTTGGACCGCGCGGGCCTCCTTCGGCCAGGACGCCAAGCCCATGGGCGTCGTCATCGTCTTCCGCAACCCCGACGAGATGAGCCTGACTCCGGAGGAGCTCATCAAGGCGAACCGCTTTGAATCGCTCGGCCTCCTGGCCGGCGGAATCGCGCACGACTTCAACAACCTCCTGACGACCATCCTCGGCGGATTGTCGCTTGCGAAGGACAACCGCGACCCCTCCGGGCTCGCCGACTCCGAGAAGGCATGCCTCAACGCGAAGGGCCTGACCAAGCAGTTGCTCATGTTCACGAAGGGCGGGACGGGCGTCCTCACGGTGTGCGATTCGAACGAGATCCTCCAGGATGCCGTCAAGATAGCCTCCGCGGGCTCCACGGCCGTGATCACGGTCGAGGTCCCGGATGGAACCGGCCCCGTGAAGGTCGACCGCGCCCAGATCCTCCAGGTCTTCCAGAACTTGATTGTAAATTCCCTGCAGGCGATGCCGCCCGAGCCCCACAAGGCGCGAGTGCAGATCAAGGCCGCCAACAGCCAGGTGGCCGAGGGCCAGATCGCCTCCCTGCCGGCCGGCACCTACATCGAGTTCGAGGTGCGCGACAACGGCGGCGGGATCAAGCCCGAGCACCTTGAGCGGATTTGGGACCCCTTTTTCACGACGAAGAAGCACGGGACCGGCCTCGGTCTGGCCACAGTCCTGTCCATCGTGCGCAAGCTTGGCGGCGAGATCGGCCTGCAGTCCACGGTGGGCGTGGGTACGGTCTTCAGCGTGTTTCTGCCCCTGGCAGACCAGCCCGTGGAGGTGCAGGCGCGCCCAGCCCCGTCGCTCAGGTTCGGAACCGGGCGCGTGCTGTTCATGGACGATGACGAGCACATATGTGCGCTCACGTCCTCGATGCTGCAGAGCCTCGACTACAAGTTCGACATCGCAAAGAACGGCGACGACGCAATCACCCTCTACAAGCGATACCTCAACATAGGCCGGCCCTACGACGCGGTCATTATGGACCTGACCGTCGTGGGCGGCATGGGAGGGGAGGAGGCGTTCCGGGTCCTGCACGAACTCGACCCGGGCGTGCGCGCAATTGTGTCCAGCGGCTACGACAACGAGGAAATGGCCCGCCAGTACCTCGACATGGGCTTCTGCGGTTACCTGACGAAGCCGTACCGGGTCACGGACCTGGGCAAGGTCATCAAGGCCGTCCTCGGCTAAAGGGGCGGTCCCCGCCCCTCAGGGCCGCCACGTGAAGGCGTGGCAGAGCGCCACGCCCGCCGCGTCCGCCTCGTCGGCGGGGAGCGCCCTACCGTGGCCGAGGAGCGACCGCACGGTGCGCGCCAGCTGCTCCTTGCTCGCCCTCCCGGATCCCGCGACAGCCTGCTTCACCCGAAGCGGCGGGTACTCGAAGACCGGGAGGCCCCGGAGCGCCGCCGCGGCGATCGCGGCCCCCCGGGCGGCGCCGAGGATCTGCGCCGTCTGGAAATTCTGGACGAAGATCGTCTGCTCGAGGGCCACGTGGCGGATGCCGGTCTCCTGCGCCACGTAGTCGGAGATGGCCCTGTGGATCGCGGCGAGGGCCACCGCCATCGGGCGCCCCCGGGGGACGTGCACCGTGGCGCACCGGAGGAGGACGGGCGCACGGCCCGCCCTGAAGTCGATGATGGCGAGCCCGGTCCCCCTGAGCGAGGGGTCGATCCCGAGGACGATTCCGACGAACGCCTTCTTGGGGAACAGCTCCCTCGCGGAGGCCTCGGCGCGCGCAGCGCCCGAGGACCGCGCCGGCACGGGACCGCCGCGCAGCTTGGCGGTCCACAACGCTCTTGAGGTCAATCTCGCCATTTTCGGGCCCACTCTCCCGGAGGAACGCGCCACCGGCAACCGAGAACATTCGCGCCAAACGCCGAAAAATTCAGTCGCGAGCAGCTGCGCCGGCGGTTTTGATCGCCGCATGACGTTTGAGAAGTCGCTCGCCGACACCGTCCTCACCCTTGAATCCCTCGTCAAGATCCGCCCGCAGATAGACGCGGCCGGCAAACTGATAACGGGGACGCTGAAGGCCGGCGGAAAGCTCCTCATCTGCGGCAACGGCGGAAGCGCGGCCGAGGCGGCGCACTTTGCGACCGAGCTTGTGGGGAGGTACGACGGCGACCGGCGCTCCCTGCCAGCGATCGCCCTCTCGTCCGACGGCTCCCTCGTCACCTGCATCGGCAACGATCACGGCTACGACCTCGTCTTCGCCCGGCAGATCGCAGGGCTCGCAAAGCCGGGCGATCTCGTCGTCGCGATCACATCGAGCGGAAATTCCCCCAACATCGTCGCCGCGCTCAAGGAGGCGAAGCGCCTGGGCGTCAAGACCCTCGCATTCCTCGGCCGCGGCGGCGGCAGGGCCAAGGGCATCGCGACCTGCGAACTCCTCATTCCGGGAACCCGGGGCGCCCCGGCCCAGGAGGCCCATCTGTTTCTCATCCATCACTTCTGCGAGCTGATAGAGGAAAAATTTTCATGAGCGAAAACAAAACCCCCAATGAACAGGCCGTCCTCAAGACGTCCCTCGGCGAAATGACGGTGGCCTTCTGGCCGGACGTCGCACCCAAGACGGTCGAGAATTTCAAGACCCTCGCCCGCAAGGGCTTCTACGACGGGACCGCCTTCCACAGGATAATCAAGGGATTCATGATCCAGGGCGGCTGCCCCAACACGAAGATGGACCGCAACGGCGTCCCAGGGACAGGGGGGCCCGGCTACCAGATCAAGGCCGAGTTCAACGCCAAGCCCCACGTGAAGGGAGTCCTCTCGATGGCACGCTCCTCAAACCCGGATTCCGCGGGAAGCCAGTTCTTCATCTGCCACGGGGACGCCCGCTTCCTCGACCGCCAGTACACCGCGTTCGGCGAGCTGGTCACCGGCGAGGACGTCCTCGAGAAGATCGCAAACGTCCCCACGGGCGGCGGCGACGAAAAGAGCACTCCCCTCACGCGCGTAGCACTGGAAAGCGTCCGGATCGTGCCGGCTGCCTAGGCTCATTTCTGCGCCGGGAGCCAGCCCCCGTAGCGCATCCAATCCTCCGCACGGGCCGGCCAGTCGGCCGCGGTCCCGAATCCGGGCCGCAGGCCGAACCCGTGCCCGCCTCGTTGGTAGAGGTGCAGCTCGGACGGCACGCCTGCCCGCCGCAGGGCCTCGTAGAACGCGAGGCTGTTCTCCACGGGCACCGTCTTGTCATCCTCGGCGGCGACAAGGAACGCGGGAGGACTGTCCTTGGTCACCTGCCCCTCAAGGGACCATCGCTTCATCAGATCCTCCGAGGGGTGGTCCCCGAGCAGGTCGGTCCGCGAGAGCTTGTGGACGAAGGGATCCTCCATGGTGATCACGGGGTAGATGAGCATCATGAAGTCCGGCCGGCCGCTGACGCCGTCCAGCGCGGCGCCGGTGCGCCCCTCGGGTGCGTCGAAGAGCGTCCCGGCGCTTGCGCCGAGGTGGCCCCCGGCCGAGAAGCCGAGAATTCCGATCCTGTCGGGATTCACGCCGAATTTGGCCGCGCGCGAGCGCACGATGCGGACGGCCCGGAGAACGTCCTGGAGCGGGGCGGGCTGCCCGTACTCCTTCAGCCTGTACTTGAGGATGAAGGCGGTGACCCCGAGGCGGTTCAGCCAGTGGGCCGGGACGAAACCCTCGTGCTCGAATGCCAGGTTTGCATAGCTGCCTCCCGGGCAGACGATGATTGCGGTCCCGTTGGCCGCCTCCGGCAGGCAGACGGTGAGCGTGGGATGCTGGACTCCGGAGACATGCCCGGCCGGAGTATCCTTTTCCTGGGGCGCGTCGGCGCGGAATCCTGGAACACCCTCGGGCCAGAGATCGATGATGGCGGGATCCGCCGCTCGCACGCCCGGAGCGAGGAGGGCGGCCAAGGCGAGCGAAGCGCCCAGTATGCCGAGTGGAATTTTCATGGGCTATGGGGTTACCGGCGGAATGCCGGCCTCTAAGCGTAGCCCAGCGCGGTGGCCACGGCATCGCACGTGACCCCGCCGCCCCGGGTATTCACGCCCTTTGCAAGGCCGCTGTGGCCCGAAAGCGCCTGCTCAATCCCCTTCTGCGCGATCAGGGCCACGTAGGGCTCCGTCGCCTGGGTGAGGCCGAGGGTCGAGGTCCGCCCGACAAGGGCCGGCATGTTGGGCACGGCGTAATGGATGACGCCGTGCAGGTCGTAGACCGGCGCCTGGTGCGAAGTCGGCCGGATGCTCTCGATGCAGCCCCCCTGGTCGATCGCGATGTCGACAATGACGCTGCCGGGTCGCATGAGGGCGACCATCCTGCTGCTGACAACGATCGGCGCCTTCGCCCCGGGGATGAGGACGGCCCCGACAAGGAGATCCGCGTCCGCGACCGAGCTCTCTAGGTTCGCCGGGTTGGACATGAGGGTAACCACGCGTCCGCGGTACTCCGAGTCGAGGGACTCGAGCTTGCGCGTGTCGAGATCGAGGACGGTGACGCGCGCCCCCATGCCGGCGGCCATCTGGACGGCGTGGGCACCCGAATTGCCGGCCCCGACGACGACCACGTGACCCGGGAGCGTGCCGGGTATGCCCCCGAGGAGCACGCCGGAGCCCCCGTGCTGGGACTGCAGGAAGTAGGCCCCTATCTGGATCGCCAGCCTGCCCGCGATCTGCGACATGGGCTTGAGGAGCGGGAACGACCCGTCGACGCCCTCGACCGTCTCGTAGGCTATCCCGAGGATGCCCTTTCTTAGGAGCACCTTCGTGAGCGCGGGGCCGGCGGCCAGGTGAAGGTAGGTGAAGAGGGCCTGGCCGTTGCCCAGGAGATCGTACTCCGAGGGGAGCGGCTCCTTGACCTTCAGGATGAGCTCCGACGATCGCCAGACCTTGGCCGCCTCGGCGACGAGGACGGCCCCCGCCGCGCGGTACTCCGCGTCCGTGAAACCGGCGCTCATGCCGGCGGATTTCTGCACAACGACCTTTGCTCCAAGGGAAACGCACCTGCGGCACAGGCTGGGCGTCATCGAGACGCGGGTTTCACCGATTTTGATCTCTTTCGGGACTCCGATTGTCATGAAGCGAGCATATTCCCGCACGTGCGGGAGACAAGGGGCAACGGGCGCGGAGCTTGGAATTGCTCCCGGGATGCCTCAAGCAGGTGGGCTATGCCGAAGATGATTAACCTCGTGGTGGCCTGCGCCGAGAACCGGGTGATGGGCCGCGGGAACAGGCTGCCCTGGAGCATTCCCGAGGACTACAAGTTCTTCAACGACGAGACTGCGGGCAAGACCAACATCCTGGGGAGGATCTGCTACGAGACGTGGCCCGGCGCGCGCGAGGACGGCAGGCGCCCGATCGTGATCACGAGCAACGCGTCGATCGAGAGGGAGGGGGTCCGGGTCGCTGGCTCGGTGCCGGAGGCCCTCGAGATCGCCGAGACTTTGCCGGGTGAGATCTACGTGGACGGCGGCGAGCGGATTTTCGAGGAGGTGCTTGCGCTCAATAGGCCGATGCGCCTCCACCTGACGCTCGTCCATGCGGACGTGCCCGGGGACCGCTATTTCCCGGAATGGCGCCACCTGGACTGGCGCGAGGTCTCGCGCAGGGAGAGCTCCGACGCGAACTACCGCTACACCTTCTTCACCCTCGAGCGGTAGCTACCCCCGGCAAGCGCCGCGTGGGCCCTCGCGACCGCGACATACTTCGCGGCCCAGGCCCTTAGGCCGCCCCTCTCCCTCTTGGTGAGCGCCCGCACCACGCGGGCGGGGGAACCGTAGACGAGCGAGCCCGGCGGGCACTTGAACCCCTGGGGCACCAGGGAATTGGCGCCGACGAGGCTCTGGGAGCCGATCCTCGCGCCGTCGAGGACCGTGGCGCCCATTCCGATCAGGCATTCGTCCCCGATCGTGCAGGCGTGCACGATGGCCCCGTGACCCACCGTGCACCAGGCGCCTATGTATGCGCCCAATTCGTCCGCGAGGTGGACGACGGCGTTGTCCTGTAGGTTGGTGCCCTCCCCCACCCGGATCTCATTGATGTCGCCGCGCAGGACGGCGCCGTAGAAAACGCTCGCATTCCGCCCGAGGACGACGTCGCCCACGACGGTCGCGTTGGCGGCGACGAATGCGGCCCCGGCCGTTGCCGGGACCCGGCCCAGGTGGCGCCTCAGGCGCTGCTTTGGTGTCATGAGCTGGAATCCCCCGGATCGTCCATGGCCCGAAGTGCGGAGATGCGGTCGCCGAATTTCGCGTAAACCATCATGCAGAGCACGAAGATGATGGAATAGGCGATCGCCTCGGTCGAGATCCAGCCGCCGCCGCGAAGGCCCTGCGCCAGCGTCCGCCAGATCGCCAGGGATACAAAGACGGCCGCCAGCCAGCCGGCGACCGACCTCGCCATCTCCGCACTCCTCATGATCTGCCGGCGCACACCGGCGTCGCGCCTCGCGCGCTGGAAGTATTCCCGGAATGATTCCCCTTCGCCCTTGGAGCTTGGCATGGGAAGAGACGGCTCACTTGGGAGCCACTTTGAGCAGCTCCTCGTCGGCCAGGATTTGGTCCAGGAAGCCGGGCTCTATCTTGCGGACCTCGCTTCCCGTCCATTTCGTGATATCGCCGTTGCAGGGACGAAGGTAATCCAACGCCTTCGAAAGGCTGGCGCCGTTCGGCGCCGTGTAGTGGTACACGTCGACTCCCAGCCCGATAGAGAGCCTCGCGACAAGAAATTGCGCCGTGAGGTTGAAGGCGCTGTAGAACAGGCTGTCCGCGCGGGCGAGCTCGAGCGGCTGCCGGCCGTCGGGCTGGATCTGGGTCGCGATCCGGGCGAAGTCCTCCTTTGCAAGGCCGCGGGCGATGTCGTCCTCCCCGACGTACCGGGCAATCGCGATTGCCTGTGCGAGGAACCAGGAACCGTGGTTATTCGGCGCCGAGTGCTCGGCGTTCCCTATCTTGCTCGTCAGCATCCAGTGGAGGTACTGCTCAAACCAGGCGTGGATCGCGGCCTCGTCCGCGGCCGGAAGGCCCGGGGAGCCGTGCAGCATCCTGAGCCCGTCGACGAGGCCTATGAATTCGCGGGCGTCGAGGATCCCCTCGCCGCGCCCGCGGTTGTCGTCGAGGCCCAGCGTAATCTGTCCTCGATCAATGTTCGGGTGCATGACGGTCGCGGGATCGATGAACCATACCCGAAGCCATTCGCCCGCGCGCTCGGCATAGGCCTCCCGGTGGAGGGCGCCCCATCCCAGGGCCAGCTCGCTTACGGTCTCTTGCATCATCATCAGGCGCGCCTCGTCGCCGAGGGCGACCTGCTCCTCGTTGGAATGTCCGTCTCTTCGGACATAGGGCAGATGGTTGGGAGTGTCGGGGTTGGGCCAGTAGTACCGGGCGTAGCTGACGTAGTCATGCGCATCGCCCGTCGGCGACGGCTGGGGCTTGTCGACGATGGACGCGATCTTGGTCATCAGGGCCGCCTCCGCCCCGGCCTCGACCGCCACGTCCGCTTGACCGGGAACGGACACCAGGAAGGGCGCCAACCTTGTGAATTCCTGAGCGGGCAGCCCAACGGCGCTGCAGAATGCGATGGTGGCCAGAAAGGGACCGAACGCCCTGACTGCACGAATCGATGGGGTCACGCCGGGGATATCGAACCGCCTGCCGGAGGAGTCAAATGCTGCGTTCCAAGACACGTCGGCTCAAGACCCGCAGCGGGATAAGACTACGCCGCTACGGCTTTGGGGCGAGCAAGGCGTCGAGGCTTCCCGCCGCTACATCGGTCTTCTTCAGATTTGGGTAGCGCAGGCCCCCGTCGTAGTTGAGGACAACGGTCCGAAAGATATCGCCGGTTCTCACAAGGAGGCTGACCGGGGATTTCTTCGACTTGATGGTCTCCTTCAGGTCGTCGACGTCGTACGCGCGGCCGTCGACGGCGATGAGGGTCGTTCCCACGGTCAGTCCGGCGTCAAAGGCGGGGCTATCCCAGACGACCCCGGTGATTTCCCCGTTCTTGCCCAATGCGATCCCGCCGGAATAGCTGAGGTCGGTCACCTTGCGAAGCTTCTCATAGCTCTTGAACCAGTCGCTCGGGGTGTCGGTATAGATGAGCTGGTAGCCGCCCCGGCCAAGGCCGTCGAGGGGCGCATGCTGGCTCGTATTTTCCAGCCGGTCCCGAAGGAACCTGGCCCAGTCGTACGGCTGGACGCCGTTCAGCGCCGCAACGATGTCGTCAAAGGTGTAGGTGAGTTCGCCCCAGTCGCGGTCGTTGACGCCGAAGAATGCCTTGGCGAAATCATCGATCGACCGCGCTCCCCCTGACAATTGGCGAATGAGACTGTCGGCATCCAGCCAGACGAGCAGTCCCTCGTTGTAGTAGTCCTCCGAGCGCTGCCAGCTCACCCAGGGTCTCGGCCTTCGCTGGGAAATGACGGGGTCGTTGGTCGTGTCGATCAGCGGGCGCCAGGTGCGGCCGATGCGGGTGTCGTAGGTCGCCGCGATGGCGCCAAGGGCCGCCAGCGCATCGGACTTTGAAAGGAGCCCTGAGCGGGCGCCGAGCACATAGCCCCAGAACTGGGTCTGCCCCTCGTAGACCCAGAGCAGGCTGTCCTGCATCGGAGTCCGGTAGTCCGGCGTCCATAGGTCGGCCGGCCGGCGGAACTTGCCGTTCCAGCTGTGGGTGTATTCGTGGGGGAGCAGGTCGCGATTGCTGGCGGTGTCCTTCCAATCGATGAAGTATTTTCCAATGACGCCGTTTTCCGAGCAGCGGTGGTGCTCAAGCCCAACCCCGCTCTGGCGGTCGCTCAGGGCGAGGAGGAAATCGTAGTGGTCGTAGTGCTGCGAGCCGAAGACCCGCACCGCCTGCACGACCAGGTTGCGGAAAAGCTGAATCTGGTCGCTCGTTGCCGCGAGTTCCTCGGGGCGGTCGGCCACGATGTTGAGGCGCACGCCGGGAGCGAGACCCTCGACGCGGACATTTGCCCCTGCAAAGACGGGGCTGTCCACAAGGGTGTCGAGCGTGGTGGGCTGGTAACGGATTATTGAGCCAACTTGTGAGGCGACCTCGAGCGCCGACGCCGCTCTCCAGCCGTCTGGGACCCTGAGCGAGGCCTCGACCGCGATCCGGCGCACGTAAAATCCGGCCGGATAGAGGACCACGGCATTCCACTCAAGGTTCAGCATGTCGGGAGTCGTCACGATGCGCCCCTGCACGGCGTCGGTGGCCGCGAGGAACTGGAACTCGACCTTCAGGCTCGTGGTCCCGGCAGGGACATCCATGTGGAACGCGTAGACATCCACGGGGTCCCGCTTCCATTTGAGCGGCCCGCCGGCGCCTGTGATCCTCAGGTCGGCCAGCTCCGGAATGGGGCCGTTCGGCGCATGGTTGCCGGGAAGCCATTGCGGATAGAGCAGCGTGAGCGGCCCGGCCTCGGCCACCGGAACAATCTCCGTTACCTGGAACACGCCGTGGACGACGTCCGTCGTGTCGACCGAAAGCTCGATTGTGCCCGGCCACGGAACATCGCGAGCGGAGGGGATGGTGTCCACAATGGGGACCGCCTCGGGCGCACTGTTCGCTGCCGACAATGGGGTTAGCGGGGCAAGAAGGGCAAAAAAAGCGATGCTTCGTTGCATGGTCATCTTGGAGTCGGACTCGCGAGCGTCGGATTTGGTAGCTTCGCCAGGCAATTCTGTCGACGGCATTTGCTGCCGGAAGGTGGCTCTCCAGGTACGTCGGACGATCGTTCCCGGAAGCGCTCCGCGCCGCGACCCTACGTGACCGGCGGAATGGCCGAAGCTTCGGCGACCGGCGCCGTTTCGCCCGCGCCCGCAGGAAGCAGATCGGCGTAATAGCGTCCGTCCCGGACGACGATCTGCCCGACTTCGATCGCGACCGGCGAGCGGAAAATGGGGCCATCGTGGACATAGGACTGAAACTCGCCGTTTTCGCCGCAGGGGTCGACGTCCGCGGGCAGGTCGCGAAGCAGTGCGCGGTCGTAGCTTCGGCCCACAAATCCCGGCCCTACCTTCGCTTCCACGCACAAAAGGCGCGCCCTAAAGCCCATGTCGATTATTTCCCCGGCCAGGACGGACGTGTTGCGCTTCCAAAGGGGGAAAACCCCCTTCATGTCGAGGGTGGCCAGGTTCTTTTCCCGCCACGCCCGGAGGTCCTCGAGGAAGAGGTCGCCAGACCCAACCGTCGTCACCCCCGCCTCTATAAACGGTCCATTTTGAGACAGCTGCGAAGCGCTTGTTGCTGAATAATTCAGAATGTAAGCGGTTCGCCTCTAATTGGAAATTGGCGAGGATAATCTAATAGAGACCAAAGGCGAATGGTCAAAATCTGCACGGCTAATAATTTAGTCCATATTTGGCAGCGCGTCTTCTTTCCACTTGTCTTTACCTCCATTGTGCTACATCTCTGTAGCACAATGAAGACCACGACCGTTCGCGAACTGAGAAACAACTACGCCAGGGTCCTGAAATGGGTCTCGTCCGGCCAGGAGGTCCAGGTGACGCGCCGGGGCAAGGTCGTCGCCAAGGTCGTTCCGCCGGCCGGTAATTCGCTGAAGATCGACTGGTCCCTGAGTGCAGCGCTTAATCGGCCGGATCTCAGCCGGACCCTCACCGCTAAGGAAGGCGCTGCGATCCTAGCCGAAAGCCAGGGTGCCTGAGATGAGCCCCATCCTGGCAGACACGAGTTTCTTCTTCGCTCTTTACGGACAGGACGTTCACACCGCGGCGGCCAAGGCTCGCGCGGCACGGCTTGGATCGTTTCTTTCGCTTACCATTCTCCAGCGGTACGAGCTTGGAAATGCCGTGCGCTTTGCTGCGTTTCGCGGAGTGATTCCTGCCAAGGATGCGGCTTCTATCCTAACGGCATTTGAGTCGGACCTGAAAGCCGGCTTTCTTGTCATGGCTCATTGCGACCTGGAGGAGGTGGTCTTGGAAGCTCAACGCTTGTCGGCCATCCACACTCTGGAAGGAGGCCACCGATCGTTTGATATCCTCCACGTCGCCAGCGCCCGAGTGCTAAAGGCGAGGGAGTTCCTTACGTTTGACGCCAATCAACGCCGGCTTGCGAAGGCAGCCGGGTTAGTGACGGGACCCTGAGCAAAGTATCTATCTCACATTTTGAATTATTCGCCAACGGCGTCCCTAAAAGGGTCCTTTTGCGAACACTTGGAGACCGCATCGTCCAAACGAGCCGCAGCAACCACTAACTCGGCTCCTGCCTGGAGAAGACGCTATTGGGGGTTTTCGAGTAATTTCTCTACGGCTTCTTCAAGCGCGGTGATCTTCGATCTTAGAATTTTCATCTGACTCATTGCCAAAATCGCAAACGAGAACCCGATGATTCCAAACGTCATCCCGATTATTCCGAAAGTCTGCATAGGGGTGGAGAGGGTTATCATTTAGCTGATGGGTCCATCAATGGTGGCGCGGTCGGCTCGCCCTACGATCCTTTTCGAGTAGGCCATCACGAAGGTCAGTGTTCCAAGACGGGTGGCTTCACAACAGGCGTTTGGTAATGCGCGGCATGTTCGAAAAAGACCCGCTTTGAAACCTGATTGGGGTTGACAGAAGCATAACCGTTTGGTTATGGATTGGGAATGCAGGCAATAGCAGGTGATCTTTTCTTCAAGGCACTCGCCGATCCCACCCGTCGGGCAATCTTTGAGTGGATTGCCCGCGACGGTGAGCAGACCGTGCACAGCCTGACCGCCCGTGCCGGCGTTTCGCAGCCGGCCGTGTCCAAGCACTTGGCTGTGCTAAAGATCGCCCGATTGGTGCGCGATCGACGGGAGGGGCGTGAAACCCACTACAGCGCCCAGCCTCGCGCCTTGGTCCCGCTCGTCGACTGGATGAGCCATTACGGCCTCTTTTGGCGCGACCGATTTGATCGTCTGGAAACCCTATTGAACAAGATGGAAAAATGAGCAATCCAACCGCACAAACCCGTAGCCTCGTCGTCGAGAAGGAAATGCCGCATCCGCCGGAGAAAATCTGGCGCGCCCTCACCCAGTCCCCGCTCATCGAGACTTGGCTGATGTCCAATGACTTTCAGCCGGTCGTCGGGCACAAGTTCACTTTTCGCGCCACGCCTGTGCCGAACTGGAACGGGATCGTGGACTGTGAGGTCCTGGTCGTCGAACCGAGGTCACGGCTCTCGTATACCTGGGGCTCTATGGGCATGAAGAGCGTCGTCGCCTGGACGTTGACGGCGACCAAGGGCGGGACGCAGGTGCGCATGGAGCAGTCGGGCTTCCGATCCGAGGAGGATGCCAACTACAAGGGCGCGAGCTACGGCTGGCAGAAGTTCATGAGCAGCCTTGAGCGTGTCGTTGGGGCGTTGGACTGACGATGAATCCCAAGGTTGATGCGTTTATGGCCGAGGCCCAGGAGTGGAGGGAAGAGACGCGGATGCTGCGATCGATCATTCTTGGGTTTGGGCTCACCGAGGAATTGAAGTGGGGTAAGCCCTGCTACACGCTTCAGGGAAGTAACGTTGTTCTAATACAGGGATTTAAGGAATACTGTGCGCTTATGTTCTGCAAAGGCGCCTTGCTGGCCGACCCCAAGGGCGTTCTCAAGAAACCCGGGGAGCATACGCAGGCAACCCGCCAGATTCGGTTCACCAATGCCGGAGAATTGGTCCGGTTGAAACCGATCGTGAAGGCCTACATTCGCGAGGCCATTGAGAAGGAGAAAGCCGGCCTGGAGGTGGTTTTTAAGAAAAATCCAGAACCGATTCCCGGTGAACTTCAAAGAAAGCTGGATGCGATGCCCGCGTTGAGGACGGCTTTCTTCGCACTGACGCCGGGGCGCCAAAGGGCGTACATCCTTTATTTTTCTGGGGCCAAACAGTCCAAGACCCGCGAATCCAGGATTGATAAATGCACGCGGCGAATTCTCGGCGGTAAGGGTCTGCTTGATTGAGAATCGCGAAAGTTGGCCTGTCCGTCCCAAGAGCGTCACTGCTGAACGACCGATCCGCCAAAGCCGGCCGGGCGCGCCGGGACCGGATCATCTCCCCACTTCGAGGATAACGAAGGAATCGGGCACCATTTGCATCTTCTCCCTGCGCGGCGCCGGCGGAGTCCCGGCACCCGTCGCCGGCGCAGGCTCCGTCGGAATTGGACTCGGTGGTACTGGCTCCCTGTCCGCCGTAATGAGGAAAATGTGGCCCGTCTTGGCGTCCAACGTGGATGTCCGTGCACCGGCCTTCGTCGCCAATGTCTGCTCAACCGCAAAGTCGGATGGGCCAGTCTCCTTAATGACAGTGAGCGTGCCGTCGCCCTGGGAGCTGAATGCCTCGCCCGTCGCCGGATTGAATTCCGCGGAATCCACGCCCTTGCCTATCGGCAGGGTCCCGAGGATTAGCCCATTGTTCGCGTCGAGGACCACCGCGACCGCGGGATCGTGGCAATAGGAGATGAGGATGTGGTTCTTGGCGTCCAGTGCCAGGGCGCCGGGCCCTCCCCCCTTGCCCGCGAGGCCATAATGGCCCGTGACCTGGAGCGAGTGGGCGTCGACCACCGCCACGCTGTCCTTGTCCTCCAGGTCGATGTACACGCGCCCTTTTCCGTCGCTCGCCGCCTCTTCCGGCGCTCCCCCGAGGTCCATCGTTCCCACGATCGCCCCGCTCTGGGCGTCAAGGACCGTTACGTTTGGGGCTCGGTGGCTGAGGACGTAGATCCGCTCCGTTGCCGGCTCGAACAGTATCCCATCGGGGCGGCCGTCCACCGGGATGGACTTGATCACGGCCAAAGTCGCGGAATCCCACATGAGGAGCGGCTGGCTGCTGCAGAAGGCATGGCGCGATACGGGGTCAATCGCGACACCGTGCACCGAATGTGTCCCCGGGATGACCCCGGCCGGTGCGAGCGTGTCCAGATTGTAAACGGTGATCCGATCGCCGCGCGGGATGTACAGCAGCCGGTTGTCCGCGTCCGCGGTCACGTAATCCCAGCCTCCCAGGCCGCCGACCTTGTCGGCTCGCAGCACCCTGTATTGGCCGGCCGGGGCATCCGCCTGGGCCTGGGCGCGAAAAACGAGGCCCGCCTGGGCTGCGATCGCGATCAGGGCAAACGTGAACGGGGATTTCATGGGAATGAGGAGATGCGCAAATGGGACGAGGGAAAAAGCGCTGGGAACAGGCAACTCGCCTCAATGAGTCCCCTGCCTGAGCTCCTTCCTTATCATCAGCTTTAGTCCGGACCACACCTCGTCGACCGCGCAAACCTTAATATCAACGAGGCCGATGGGCAGCGCCAGCTTTCGGACCACATCCTCGGTCACGTCGGTCGCGACACCGGAGCTCTTCTTGGGCCACGAGACCCAGATGACCCCGTCGGGGGCGATCGCGCCCCTGTGGGATTTCAGGCTCTTCCGCAGAGCCGACGCCGACGTGGCGAACACGTGCACGAATCCCATTCCCCGCCTCGGGCCGGCGATCCATGCGACCTTCACGTCGGCCGGAAGGGCCAACAGGGAGGCATAGTTCCTGGGGGCGCCGTCGACAAAGGAGGCCGTGCCGGTCTTGTACCCGAGCTTCTTCCAGAGGGGCGTCCCCGAATACCCGGCCACGCCGGGCGCCGCCGCGACCCCTTCCTCCTTCGAGCGCCTGTCGGACAGCGCCTTGAGCACCCTTCCGATCCTGACGCTCCTTGTCCCGGGCCTCCTGGCGTCGCCGATCCACTTCAGGTACTCGTTCCTGTGCGCGTCGGTGCAGCCGCGGAAAAAGTCGGCGAGCCCCGCGGCCTTGAGGGCGCTGGCCAGGTCCGGCGGGATCTCAGGCATGGCCCGCGTTCACACCTTGTCGGCGACCCCGTGTCGCAGCGACCACACCTGCCTCGCCTGGGCGATGGTCTCGGCCAGGACGCCAGGCAGGAGCGCCTGCTTTGGATCGTCGCCGATGCCGTGGCTCGGGCTCACGTGGGCCTCGATGCAGAGGCCGTCGGCCCCGTAGGCGACGGCCGCGAGGGCGCAGGCCGGAACGTATTCCGCCTTCCCCACCGAGTGCGAGGGGTCCACGACGACCGGCGCCCAGGTCTTCTCCTTGAGGAGCGGCGTTATGCTCTCGTCCGGATGGTTGCGGTAGCCGTCGAGGGCGGGGGCGGTGCCCCTGGGGCAAAGGATGATGTTCGGGTTTCCGAAGGCCGCGACGTACTCCGCCGCCGAGATGAACTCGTTCAGCGTTCCCATGTGGATGCTGCGCTTGAGGAGGACGACCGTGCTGCGCTTCGCGACGGCCCTTCCGATCGAGCGCAGGAGCGAGTAGTTGAGCGCATTGCGCGCGCCGACCTGGAGCATGTGGACCCCCGCGTCCAGGGCCACGCCCACCTGATGCTCATCCATCACCTCGGCGTTGACCGGCAGGCCCGTGGCGCGCGAGGCCTCCATCAGGACCTCGATCGACTTGCTGTCGCCCTGGAACGAGTAGGGGTTGGTCCGTGGCTTCCAGACCCCGCCTCGGATGACGTGGGCTCCCGCCTCCTTCACCGCCGCGGCCGTCTCGAGGAAATAATTGGGGTTCTTGGGGTCGATCGTGCACTGGCCGGCGATCACGAGGAGCTCCTCGCCGAGCGTGACCCCGCCAATGGCGATCCGGTTGTTCGCCAGGTCGGACCGCCGGTCGAGGAGCTTGAACGGGGACTGGATGCGGTCGATGCGCTCGATGAACGGCAAACCCTCCAGCCTGTTGATCATGAGGTCGTCGCGCTCGTCCCCGACGATGGCATAGATCGTCCGGACGGCGCCGATGATCGGCTGGATCTGGCATCCGAACTCGCCGACGATCTTCGTCACTTCGGCTACCTGTTCGGGTGTGAGGCGGTTTGACTTGGGCAGGATCATTGAGGGGTTTGGGACCTTGCCAAAATCGGCCCCTACCGTCGATTCCGAACTCAGGCAATTTGCCCGAACTCCGCCGGAAGGGGCGCCTCCGCGGAGAACGCAAGCGCCCGGCCGCCAAACTGGTACTCAAGGGAGATCGCCTGCGAGTGCAGGAACATCCGCTTCAGGCCCCCGCCCTTCACGAAGGCCCGGTTGGCCCCGAAGTTCCCGTAGGTCTGGTCGCCGACGATCGGCAGGCCCCGCTTCGCGCACTGGACCCGCAGCTGGTGGCTGCGCCCCGTCTGGGGCTCTAGCCGGATGAGGGAGACGCGCACCGGGCCGGAGCCCGACCGCACGAGCGTCATCCGGCACTCGGCCGGCAGGCCGCCGCCCTGCGACGAGGTCCGTATCCGCCCGCCGCCCTTTGTCACGCTCAGGATGTCCCTCCATGTCTCCGGCGATTGTCTCGGCTTTCCAAATACGAGCGCCTGGTAGACCTTGCGCACGCGGCGCCGCTGGAACTGGGAGCGGACCTCCTGGGCGACCGCGCCGTCGGTCGCAGCAAGGATGAGCCCGGAGGTCGCCGAGTCCAGGCGGTTGATGAGCCATATCCAGCGCGCCGCCCCCGCGGCGTCGGTCCACTCGAAGCACTCAGCGGCCTTGTCATAGGGGGCGCGCACGAGGGAACGGGCCAGGTCGCGCGGCCCGTTGGGATGGGAGAGGACGCCCTCCGGCTTGGCGAGCGCGGCCAAGCCGTTAGCGTCGCATTCGACCAACGTGACGCCGGAGCCGAGCGGGACATCCGCCCAGAGGTCTGCGGCGGCCGCTCTCACTCGTAGTAGAACCGGAAGGTGAGCTCCTGGGAGTTCCCGAGGACGGCGATCATGTCGTCCGTCCACTCGCCATAGGGGGCGGTCAGCGTGATCGCGCTCAGGCAGCTCTGCTTGCCCTGCTCGCTCGAGGTGTTCTCGACGTCCAGGATCTCGGTGATCCTGCCATGGGAATCCATGGTGAACTTAACGGTCACGTAGCTCCCCGAGGGCGGCTCCGTCTGGCTGTCGATCAGGATCCGCTCCCATTGGAGCTGTATGGCCTCCAGCATCTTGTGGAGGTATGCGCCGTAATTGCTCCATTTCGCGTCGTACGCGATCGCTCCCATGTTGCTCGTCCCAAACTGGTTGTCCTGAAAGACCGCGGGACGGGTGTGCACCTGCTCAAGCGTTGGCCGCGGTTGGGGATGGGTCGGGTCGATGACGGGCTGCGTGCTCGTCGCATTGGCGACATTCGGCGCATTGTTGACGCCGTCGAGCTTCTGGTCGGCCGGCTTGGCCACATTGGGGTTCTTCCCGAGGTTGCTCGCGAAGCCGTCGTCGGCGCCGTTCGGCATCTTTTCATACCCGGCAAGGGGATCCTGTTTCTGCCTGGCCGCAGTCTCGGTCTTCGCCGGCTTGGCCACCTCCTTGGGCACCGGGACGGAATCCTGGGGCTTTGTGAGCTGGCCGGACACGACCTGGTCCGACTCGATGTCCTTCTTTCCATCAAGCTTCGGCTTGTCGTTGTGCTGGTCGGCCTGCGGCTTCTCCTGGGCCAGCTGGGAATTCTGGGAGCTGAAGTTGTTCGTCTTGTCGGGGACGTTGTCCGGGGCGTTGGGGTTCGCCTCGACGTACCGGTTTGGAGGAGGCGGCTTCGGGAGGGGCTTCACGAACTCCTCCGGGGATATCTCGATGTTGAACTGCTTGGGCACCGCGAGCTTGTGCGCGGAAGCGCTGAGCGTGTCCGTCCTCAGGAGGTAGGGACCGACCGCGAACAGGAAGAGGTGCACAAGGAGCACCGCCAGGAGTCCGATCAGGATCGAGCGCGAGTCGGGGTCGGACCAGATGCGCGCCGCCGAGCGCCTCAGCGAGGCGATCGGCGTCGGGGGGGAAAGTACGTGTGACATCTGGTTGCGCGGACGCGCCTTCGGAAGCGTAGACCTTAGCCCCTTAGGACGCTTTCAGTCAAAATTTGTTTCGTGGCTTCCATGGGAAGGCCCATAATGTTCGTCAGGGAGCCCTGGTAGCTTGCGACGATCATCTCGGAATGCTCCTGGATCGAGTAGGCCCCCGCCTTGTCGAGCGTGTTGACCCTCCGGATATAATCCTCGATCACGAGGTCCCCGAACGGCTTGAAAGTGACCCGGCTGGCGATCCCCTCGTCGATCCTGAGGCCGGTCGACTTCCTTCTGACGGCGACGCCCGTAAAGACCGTGTGCTCGCGCCCGGAGAGGCGCCGGAGCATCGAGCGGGCCTCGGCCAGGTCTCGCGGCTTGTTGATGGCGCTGCCGTCCAGGAACACGGTCGTATCTGCGCCCAGGACAACCGAATCGGGGTGCCGGGAGGCGACCCAGTCGGCCTTGAGGCCCGCGTTGTGGGCCACCATCACGCGGGGGTCCGTGGCCGGGTCCTCGTGCTCGGTCACGTCGGCCACGACGATCTCGAACGGGACCCCCAGCTGGGAGAGGAGTTCCCGGCGCCTGGGCGAGGCGGAGGCGAGGATGAGGCGGCTTGTCGGAGGCACGGGAAGGCGAATTTGAGACTGCCGATTATGTTGAAAGCAACCCCATCCGCGTCCATGATTGGACCTTACACCCTCACGCATGCGCCTCGGGCTTGCACAGATCAACACCACGGTCGGCGACCTCGCGGGAAACCGCCGGCGCATCCTTGACGCCTACGCGGAACTCGCGCGCCGGGGCGCCGAGCTCGTCGTCTTCCCGGAGCTCGCGGTCTGCGGCTACCCCCCGCGCGACCTGCTCTTCAAGCGCCACTTCGTCCCCGACGTGGAGAGGTCCCTGAGCGAGCTGGCCGCGGCGGTGGGCGAGGTTCCGCTGCTCGTCGGCACCGTCGAGGCCAATCCGGGAGGCCTGGGTCGCCCCTTCTTCAATTCCGCGGCATTCTGCCACCGAGGGGCCGTGGTGACGCATGTGCGCAAGTGCCTGCTGCCCACGTATGACGTCTTCGACGAGGACCGGTACTTCGAGCCTGCGACCGTGGCCTCGGTCATCGTGCATGGGGCCAAGCGGATCGGGGTCACGATCTGCGAGGACATCTGGACGCACCCGATGATCAGCACGCGCCGCCTCTACAACGGGCTTGACCCGGTCAAGCAGCTCGCCGCTCAGAAATGCGACCTCATGGTCAACCTCTCCGCAAGCCCCTGGAACCACGGAAAGGGGGGCGTGAGGCAGACCCTGGTCACGGACGCCTCGCGGGCCCTCGCCTGCCCCGTCGCCTATGTGAATTCCGTGGGCGGCAACGACGAGCTGATCTTCGACGGCCGATCGCTGGTGAGCGATCCCGAGGGCCGCGTCCAGACCGGCATGGCCGCCTTTTCCGAGGAGCTCCTGGTGGCCGAGACGGACCGGGGTCCGTCGGCGCTCTCGCCCACCTTTGAGCAGCCCGAGATGGCCGACATCCAGGCGGCCCTCACGCTCGGCCTGAGGGACTACGCCCACAAGAGCGGGTTCAAGACGGCGCTCGTCGCGCTCTCGGGCGGGATTGACTCCGCCGTCGTGGGCGCGGTCGCGGCTTCGGCCTTCGGGGCGCAGAACGTGATCGGTGTCTCGCTCCCCTCGCTCATATCCTCGCAGCACTCGCGCGACGACGCGCGCAGGCTGGCCGAGGTCCTGGGGATCCGCTTTGAGACCATCGCCATCGCGGACGTCGTCGAGGCCTGCGAGAGGGCCCTCGCCCCGGAATTCGCCGGACGCCCGCGCGACGTGACCGAGGAGAACATCCAGGCCCGGGTGCGCGGCGTCCTCATGATGGCCCTCTCCAACAAGTTTGGCGCGCTTCTCCTGACGACGGGCAACAAGAGCGAGATGGCGGTCGGCTACTGCACGCTCTACGGCGACATGTGCGGGGGCCTTGCGGTGATCTCGGACGTCTTCAAGACGCAGGTCTACGCGCTCGCAAACTGGATCAACGCGGACGCGAGGCGGGCCGGGCGCACGCCGCCGATCCCGCAGTCGACGATCGACAAGGTCCCGAGCGCGGAATTGCGCCCGAACCAGTCGGACCAGGACAGCCTGCCCCCGTACGACGTCCTGGACGCCGTCCTCAAGGGCTACGTCGAGGAGGGCCTCTCGAGGGGGGACTTGGTCGCCCAGGGATTCCCCGAGGCCGTCGTCAACGACGTGGTCCGGAAGGTCGACCTGAACGAGTACAAGAGGAAGCAGGCGGCGCCGGGGCTCAAGATCACGCCCCTCGCGTTCGGCGTCGGCAGGCGCATCCCGATCGTCCAAAAATACGTGAGCTGATGGATTCCTCCGAAGAGCTGTTTGCACGGGCGCTCAGGAGGATCCCCGGCGGCGTCAACTCCCCGGTCCGCGCATTCAGGTCCGTCGGCGGGTCGCCGTTCTTCGTGAAGTCCGCCCGGGGGGCGACGCTCGTCACCGAGGACGGCCGCGAGCTCGTCGACTTCGTGTGCACCTGGGGGCCGGCGATCCACGGCCACAACCACCCCCGCATCCGGGAGGCGATCGCCGGCGCCCTCGCGAACGGCACGAGCTTCGGGACCCCCAACGCCTACGAGGTGCGGATGGCCGAGCTGATCCACCGGCTGGTCCCCTCGATCGAGAAGGTGCGCATGTGCAGCAGCGGGACCGAGGCCACCATGTCGGCCGTCAGGCTCGCGCGGGGATTCACGGGGAGGGACAAGATCATCAAGTTCTCGGGCTGCTACCACGGGCACTCGGATTCGCTCCTCGTCAAGGCGGGCTCCGGCGCGCTGACCCACGGGTATCCCGACAGCGCGGGCGTGCCCAAGGCCGTCGCCGCCGAGACGGTCGTCATCGCGTTCAATGATCCCGCGGCCGTGGACGCCGCGTTCGCGGCCAATCCCGGCGCCGTGGCGGCCGTCATCCTCGAGCCCTATCCCGCGAATGTCGGGCTCATCCTGCCGGAGCCGGGATTCCTCGCGCACGTCCGGGACGCCTGCACGAGCAACGGGGCCCTTCTCATCTTTGACGAGGTGATGACGGGCTTTCGGGTGGCCCGCGGCGGCGTCCAGGAGGTCGTTGGCATCGTCCCGGACCTGACGGCGCTCGGGAAGATCATCGGCGGGGGCCTTCCGGTGGGGGCATTTGGCGGGCGCCAGGAGATCATGGACCTCGTGGCGCCGCTCGGGCCCGTGTACCACGCCGGCACGCTGAGCGGCAACCCCCTCGCGATGGCCGCCGGGATCGCGGCCCTGGAGATGCTGGACGAGGCGCCCCCGTACCCGCGGCTGGACGCGCTCGGCCGCCAGGTCGCCTCGGCCCTCTCGGGCGCATGCCGCGCAAAGGGACTCGCGGCGCAGGTTCCGCAGGTCGGGTCCATGTTCTGCGTCTTTTTCACGGGCGCGCCCGTCAGGGATTACGCGGGGGCCTTGAAGGGCGACGCGGCGCTCTTCGCGCGGTTTTTCCGGGGCTGCCTGGACGCGGGGGTTTATCTTCCCCCAAGCGCGTACGAGACGGCGTTCCTCAGCACGGCACACGAGGGCGCGGCGGTGGACCGGGCATGCGAGGTGATGGAAACGGTCCTCCGGAAGCTTTGAATCCTCGCCAACGCGGCCGCGGCACCCCATTTTCGCCTCTCCCATGACGGGCCGCACGCTCCTCGCACTCCTTCTGGCGGCATCCGCCGCGCTCCGGGCCAGCGCCCAGCCCGCATCCGGCGAGACTCTGCCGCTCTCGGAGATCAGGGCCGGCCAGACAGGCGAGGTCTGGACGGTCTTCCAGGGGACGAAGCCGGAGCCGTTCTCCGTGGAGGTGAGCGGGATCATCCTGAACGCCCTCGGCCCCGGCAAGTCGATCATCCTGTGCAGGCTGACGGACCCGCGGGTGCGCGACATGGGGGCCGTGGCCGGGATGAGCGGGAGCCCGCTCTACATCGGGGGCAAGTTCGCAGGCGCCCTCAGCTACCAGCTTCAGACGTTCGAGACCGAGCGCTTCGCCGGGTTCACGCCGGCGGCCGACATGTCCGAGGTCTTGGACCGGGTCGGCGCCGACGCGCCCGCGGAAGAGCCTCCGGCGGGCACGGCGCAGCCGGCCGGCCCCCCGGCCGCCGCCGACCAGGCCTTCAGGCCGATGAAGCCCGTGTTCGCTCTGGGGGGCGTCTCCCCGCGGACCTCCGCCATCATGGCTCCGCAGTTCGCCGCCCTGGGCATCGGGGTGACCGCGCTCGGCGGAAGCAGCCAGGGAGCGGACGAGGGAGCACCCGCGCCGGCGCCTGCGGCGCCCGTGCTGCGGCCGGGTGACGCCGTGTCGGTGGCGCTCTCTACAGGGGACATTACGCTCGCGGGCACCGGCACCGTCTCCCGCGTCGACGGCAACAGGATCGTGGCCTTCGGCCATCCCATGCTCGGCCTGGGCAACGTCCAGTTTCCCATGTGCTCGGCCGACGTCGTCGCAATCCTGCCGTCCACCCTGGAGTCGACGAAGGTGGCCAACATCGGGCCCGTCATCGGGTGCATCAGCCAGGACCGCCTTTCGGCCGTATCCGGAGTGCTCGGGCCCGGCCCGGAGATGACGGACGTCGAGGTGCTGGCATCGCACGGCGCTTCGCAGCGGACGATCCGGTTCCAGGTGGTCAAGGAGAGGCAGGTCGCGCCCATGATCATGCTCGCGGGCGTCGTCGAGGCGATCTTCGGCTCGAACGAAAGCGAGCTCAGCGAGGGTTTCCGGATCGTGAGCACGGTGACCTTCTCCCCCACCCAGGAGCTCTCCCGGGAGTCGGTCTACGCGGGCCAGCAGGGCTTCGTCGAGGGATTGGTGGAGTTCCTGACCATGATCACGGCCGAGCAGCAGAACCCGTTTGAGAAGGCGCTTCCGACCAAGGTGCAGTTCCGCGTCGAGCCGCTCGACGCCAACCCGTCGGTCACGGTTGAGCGCTTCGATGTCTCGCGCACGACCGTCCGGCCCGAGGAGACGCTCCAGGTCACGCTCGCCTGGAGAAACTACCAGGGAAGCGAAGGGACGAGCACGATCGACGTCCCGGTCGACCCCTCGTGGTCGGGCAAGACGCTCGAGGTGATCGCCGCCCCTGGGCGCGTTCTCGACGAACTGACCGGCCACGGCCACGCGTTCCACCCCGGCCAGCTCCGCAGCTTCGACGCCTACCTGGACGCGATGCGCGACAACCGCCCGGAGGACGGCATCTGCATAGCGATCGTCGAGAAATCTGCGCTCTTCTTCGACCAGGCGCGGGCGGCGCAGGACACGCCGGCGTCCATCGAGCGGATCGCGGCCGAGGCCGACCCGGCCCGCTACCAGAGGCAGAACGCCCTCGTCCCCCTGTGGGAGACCCACGTGCTCCCGGGCAAGGTGTCGCTCATCCAGACCGTGCGCACGGTCCGCGTCGTCGAATAGCCAGGCGCCGCAGCCCCAACTTCATGCCCACACAGAGGATCATCCGCCTTGGACTTGCCCCCGTCGCACTCCTCCTTGCCGCAGGCACGCTCGGCGCGGACCCGCTGTCGAAGAAGGCAGAGGTGGACTTCTACAGCGTAGTCCCCAGCCGCGACCTCCACGGAATGGCGACGCGCTCCGACGGCCGCCTGGTGGCCGGGCCCGTCCTCTCCGACCTGGAGGGCCGGTCCCCTTGCGAGCTGCTCTGGTGCCTCGAGGCGGCCCCGGGGGGGAAGTGGCTGGTCGGCGGCGGCCCCGGGGGCCGGATCGTCGAGATTTCGGCGGACGAGGCGGCCGCCACCTACACGTCGAGGGACATCATCAGCATCGGGGACCCCCAGGTCTACGCGCTCAAGGCGCTCCCCGACGGCTCCATCCTCGCGGGCACGTCGCCGGCGGGCGGCCTCTACCTCATCCGCGGCGGGAAGATTGCGGCCCGCACCGGCCTGCCGGCGGGCTCCATCTTCGACATCATCCTCGACCGCGACTTCAAGGCCGCCCTCGTCGCAACGGGCGACCCGGGCCGCATCTACAGGGTCGACCTCGCGAAGTTCGCGGCCGCCGGCGTGTCGGCCGACCGAACCGCGGACGCGAAGGCGCTTGCGGCGCGGGGCGTTGAGCTCTTCGGCGAGGTGAGCGACACGAACCTGCGCCGACTGGCGAGGCTCTCGGACGGGCGGATTGTCGCGGGGTCGGCCCCAAAGGGAAACATCTACATCTTCGCCCCGGACGGCGGCCCCCCCTTCATCGCGCAGGAGAACCGCGACGCCGAGGTGACGGACCTGCTCGCCGACGGGGACGGCGGGTATTTCGCCTCCATCGTGTTCTCGGGTGGCGAGATCCATCCCGTCCAGACCGCAATCCAGGTCGTGACTGCGCCCGAGCCCGTCCTGACCGTCGTCGGCGGGACGCCGGGACCCGTGCCGAACCCCACGCCGACGCCCGCGCCGGGCGATTCCGCGACGCGCGCGCGGGAGAACCCGGCCGAAGTCCTCGGGGTCGCGGCCCAGGTCGAGCGGTTCGCGGGCCGGAGCACGCTCCAATGGTTCTCGACGGACGGGTTTCCCGAAGCGCTCACAGCCCGCGCGGGCGTGGCATTCTACCGGATCGGCCGGATGGGAGACATTCTCGTGATCTCGGGCGGCGAGGAGGGGGAGATGTCCGGCTTCGACCTCACGCGCCGGCTCTCCCTCACGTTCGCCGGGAGCGCATCCTCGCAGGTGAACGCCCTTGAGCCCGTCCCGGGAGCTCCCGGCCGGTTCTTCGCAATCCGCAACAACGCCCCGGGCTTCGCGTTCCTGGACTTCAACGCCTCGGTGCCGCGCTCGGCGCAGACGAAGAGGGTCGACCTCGGGTCCCCGGCCCGACTCGGCGCCCTGCGCTTCAACAGGGAGCGCGACCTCGGCCCCGGCCAGCTCTCGATCTCCATCCGGACGACGAACGCCTCGAGCGACCTGGACGGCTGGAGCCCGTGGACCGCGATGGCGGACGCCGACGGCTGGCGGGCCCAGGTGCCCGTGGGGAGATACGTCGAGGTGAAGCTCGAGCTCTCGGCCGACTCGAAGCCGACCCTCGAGCTCGACAAGGCCTCGATCTACTACCTGTCCCAGAACCACCGCCCGGAGCTCGAGGACTTCCGGATGCTGTCCCCCAACTTCGCAATCGTCGTCCCGCCGGAGTCGCCCTCGCCGGTCGCCACCACGGTCGGCCAGCTCCTGCAGGGCGCGGAGCACGACGGCGACCGCAAGAGGTCGGGCTTCCTCGGGAGCCAGGTCGTCGCATCGCCGGGCACCCGCGTCGTATTCTGGACCGTCATCGACCCCGACGGCGGCAACCTGGTCTACACGTTCTCGATCCGCCGGGACGGCGATCCGACCTGGACGGACCTGGCGGTCGACAGCACCGAGTCCTACGTCCAGTTCGACACGCTCCATCTCCAGGAGGGCACGTGGTTCACGCGCCTCGTGGCCAAGCAGGCGGCGCCGCGCCCCGAGGCCGAGCGGCTGTCGGTCACTTTCGAGACCGACGACATGGTCGTCGACCACACGCCGCCGGAGATCGAGGAGGCCGCCGTCCGCCGCGAGCCGGGCAAGGTCTTCGTCACCCTTAGGGGCAAGGACGCCCTCTCGCTCCTGGACAGCGCCGAGTTCGACTTCAACAACGGCGTTCAGGAGACGGTGGAGCAGCCGGCGGACGGGATCCTTGACGGCAGGGAGGAGACGTTCGTCCTGGAGGTCCCGACCGACCGCGTCGCCGGGGCCACCTCGGTCGAGGTGACGCTGTACGACTCCGCGGGCAACGGGGCCACGCGGCGCCTGGGCCTGTAGCGGGGAGGCGCCCGCATTCAGGCCCTGGGGTGGGCCTTGTTGTAGACGTCCTTCAAGCGCGCGATGCTGACGTGGGTGTAGACCTGCGTCGTGACGAGCTGCGCGTGCCCGAGGAGCTCCTGGACGATCCTCAGGTCGGCACCCGCGTTCAGCAGGTGGGTCGCGAAAGAATGCCTGAGCTTGTGGGGCGTCAGGTCGAGCGGCAGCCCAGCCAGGGCCAGGTGGCGCTTCAGCATGAGCTGGACGGCGCGCACGGTCATCCTGCCGCCGCCCGGGTTGCACAGCACGGGATCGCGGGGACCGGCGCCCGGCGCGAACTCGTCGCGAAATTTCCTCAGCACCTCGCATGCGACCCGTCCCAGGGGGCAGACCCGCTGCTTGCGGCCCTTTCCGAGGACCCGCGCGACGCCCTCTTCCAGGTCCACGCTCGCGCAGTCGAGGCCCACGAGCTCGCTCACGCGCAGGCCGGCGCCGTAGAGAAGCTCCATTGCCAGCCGGTCGCGCAGGGCGGTGAACGCGTCGCACCCGCCGCTCGCGAGAAGACGCGCGGGGCTCGCCAGGAGCGTCCGCGCCTGCTCCTCGGTCAGGAACTGGGGCAGGCGCTTCTCGAGCTTGGGGAGGGGCGCCCCGGCGAACGGGTTGCGCCTCAGGCGGCCCTTCGTCATCCAGAAGCGGCAGAACGCCCGCAGGCCGGAGACGTGGTTGTGGAGCGTGCGCCTGCCGTAGCGGCGCTGCGCCTCGATCACGAAGTCACGGACGTCGCGCGGGGAGAGCGCGTCGATCCCCTTGGCCCAGAGACCCGCCGCGGCGAGCCACCGGTGGAAGTCCTCGAAGGCCGCGCGGTAGTTGCGGACCGTGTACGGCGAGCACCTGCGCTCGTTCGCCAGGTGGTCGCCGAAGGGCGCCCACCATGACGCGAGGACTCCCTCAGGCGTGGGCCGTGGCGCCTTGGACGCGTCGCTCGACATCGCGCTTGAGCCCGTCCGCATGGCGCCGCAGGGAGGCCTCCGAATCCAGCCCGGCGGACTGCGCGGCCGCGGCGATCTCAAAGAGCATCTTCCCGAGCCCCTCCTCGTCGAGGACCGCAGCGATCCGCCCCACCCGCTCCCCGTCGACGCCGGGCCCAGCCGCAAGGCCCCTTTTGCCGAGGGCCTTCCAGACCGCCTCGGCGTACATGAGCGCAGGGAGCCTCGGGGGAAGGTCCTTGAAGACCGAGGGCGCGGCGCCGCCCTTCTCGGCGGCCTTGATCTCCTCCCACTGCACGAGCACCTGCGCCGAGGTTTCGAGGCGGCCCTCGCCGAAGACGTGCGGGTGCCTGCGGACCAACTTCTCGTTCACCTCCCGCGCCACGGCCTCGAGGTCGAACTGCCCGGCCTCCTCGGCGAGCTGGGCGTGGAAGATGACCTGGATCAGGACGTCGCCCAGCTCCTCCCTCATGTGGGGCATGTCGAGCCGGTCGATCGTGTCCAGGAGCTCGCTGCACTCGTCGATGAGGCAGCGGGTCAGGCTCTGGTGGGTCTGCTCCTGGTCCCAGGGGCATCCCCCGGGGCCCCGCAGGCGCGCTATGGTGCGACGCAGCTCCTCGATGGCGCTCATTGCCACGGAGGATGGGCTCCTTTGGCGGGCCCTGACAAGGATTCTGGTCTGGTTTTCGCGCCCGGGAACTGTTTCGTGGTGGGCGTGCCCGACAAGCTCACCGAGATCATGGAGTGGAAGCGCCAGGAGATCGCCGGCCGGATCCGCCCCGTGTCCGAGGCGGAGCTCTCCCAGCTTGACGCGTCCGTCCCAAGGCCGCCCTCGCTCCCGGCGGCCCTCCAGCGCGGTGACGGCGCCCTGGCCGTCATCGCCGAGATCAAGCGGCGCTCGCCCTCCGCCGGCGACATCGCGAAGGACGCCTCGTCGCTGGAGCAGGCCCGCATCTACAAGGCCGCGGGGGCGGACGCGCTCTCGGTCCTGACGGACGAGAGGTATTTCGGGGGCTCAATCGGGGACCTACGCGGGGTCTCCGCGCTCATGCGCCAGTGCGCCCCCAGCCTCCCCTGCCTCATGAAGGACTTCATGATCCACCCGGTCCAGGTCCTCGAGGCCCGGGAGTCCGGGGCGAGCGCGATCCTGATCATCGTGCGGGCCCTGGACGACGGGGAGATCCGCGCGCTCCACGACGCCGCCCGCGCAGCCGGCCTCTCCGCGCTCTTCGAGGTGCACGCCGAGGATGAGATCGCACGCGCCGTCTCGCACGGCGCGGAGCTGATAGGCGTCAACAACCGGGACCTTTCCGTGTTCACGACCGACATGGCGCTCAGCGAGCGCCTGATCCCCGGGATACCCGCGGGCACGGTCGCCGTCAGCGAGAGCGGGATCCAGACGGCCGGGGACGCCGGCCGGGCGCGCCGCGCAGGGGCGCGGGCCGTCCTCGTGGGCGAGGCGCTGATGCGCTCCGTGAATCCGGCGGCGCTCGTCGCCTCGTTCCGCGCCGCCTGACCCGGCACTCGATGGCGCTCACACCCACCGAAACACGCGACCTGCTCGCGCGGCTCGGACACAGGCCAAAGCGGTTCCTCGGGCAGAATTTCCTGGTCGACGGGAATATCGTGCGCAAATCGGTGGAGCTGGCGCGCATCTCGCCGGGCGACACCGTCGTCGAGGTCGGCCCCGGTCTGGGAACGCTGACCGGCGCACTCCTCGACGCCGGCGCCGAGGTCTGGGCCGTCGAACTCGACCGGACGCTTTACGAGCACCTCGCGTCGGGCCTCGCCGCGCGCCACCCCGGGGCCCTGCATCTCCTCGAGGCGGACGCGGTCGAACATCCCCTGGCCGGGCTCCCCGCCGCCCGCGGCGCGGACTTCAAGGTTGTCGCCAACCTTCCGTACGCGATTTCCACGCCCTGGATGGACGCGGTCCTCTCCGGTCCGCTTCCCTCCCGGATGGTTCTCATGCTCCAGAGGGAGGCCGCCGGGCGGTATACGGCCGTTCCCGGCACCCGCGCCTTCGGGTCCATCTCGATCTTCCTCCAGGCCGCGTACTCGAGCGCCCCGGGCCACCGCGTGAGCCCGGCCTGCTTCCACCCGCGCCCCGACGTCGACTCCACCCTCCTGCATCTCGTCAGGAAGGACGAGCCCCACGTGTTCAGCCCGGAGCACAAGGCACTCATTCGGCGGTGCTTTCAGCAGCGCAGAAAGCAGATCGCCTCAGTGGTCCGCGAACTCATTCCAGGCCATTCGGCGCGGTGGCTGGAACTTCTGGCGTCGGAGGGATACTCACCCTCAGTGAGAGCTGAAGCCATCCCCGTCCCGGTCTGGATCCGACTAGCCTCGGCGCTCCCATGACCTGCTTGAAAGTCGAGCCGCAGGCCATTTAATCGGAAACACCCCTATGCTCCGGCCCCTAACCATAATGCTTGCCGCCGCGGCGACCGCGCTGGGCCAGACCGGGGACATCCCGGCCGGCCTCAACGGGACCGTGGAGAACGGCGTGTACACCTCCCCCACGGGCACGTTCAAGATCGAGATTCCCGTCCTGCCGGAGCTCGGCGGGGCGACCCACGACACGAAGAACGTCGTCACGTTCCGCGACAGCTTCGGCCTCCAGATAAGCATCGGGGCGTTCCTGAACGATGCGACGCTCAAATGGCAGCTTTCCACGCGCGGGACGAAAGACTACCTGATCTACTTCTTCTCCAACTTCGTCCTGCCGGACTTCAGGAAATTCTGCCCGGGGACCCAGATGGAAAGCGCGGGCTATTCGCCCGACCTGATGGAGGGGTCGCTCTTCACCTACATCCTGCTCCCCGGCGGCTCCGTGTTCGGCGAGCAGCTGGCCTTCGCCCCTCCCGGCGACCCGCCCGTGGCGAAACGGGGCAACATGCTCTTCGTGAAGAACGGGGTCACGTACGTGATCAGCACCGAGCTCTCCGAGCGCGTGACCGAGGGCGGCCACTTCAAGAAAACGCCGGCGGAGGAGAACCTGATCCTGCGAAAGCGCCTGCAGAACATAGCCACGAACATGACCCTCATCCCTCTCGCGGCACCAAAGTAGGAACGCGCTGTCCGGTCCCTCGGGACCATTTCGCTCATGCAATTCATCGCCTTCCTCGTCATCGGCGGCCTCGCCGGCTGGTTCGCCGGCATCATCTCGAAGGGAAGCGGCTTCGGCCTCGTCGGCAACGTGATCGTCGGGATCGCGGGCGCCTTTCTCGGGGGCCTGTGCTTCTCGCTCCTCGGGATTGTCGCCTATGGGCTCATCGGGCGGCTCATCTTCGCCGTCATCGGGGCGCTCCTCTTCATCTGGCTGCTCGGCTTCATCAAGAAGTAGCCGGCCAACCCGATCACATGTGCGCGATGACGGCGTCGCCGAACGCGGAGCACTTGATCTCGGTCGCCCCCTCCATCTGCCGCGCGAAGTCGTACGTGACCCGCTTGGCCCCGATGGCCCCATTGAGGCCCTTCAGCACGAGGTCCGCGGCCTCTGTCCATCCCATGTAGCGCAGCATCATCTCGCCCGAAAGCACGACGGAGCCCGGGTTCACGAGGTCCTTGTTGGCGTACTTCGGCGCGGTCCCGTGCGTGGCCTCGAAGATGGCGTGGCCCGTGATGTAGTTGATGTTGCCGCCCGGGGCGATGCCGATTCCCCCGACCTGTGCGGCAAGGGCGTCCGAGAGGTAGTCGCCGTTCAGGTTGAGCGTCGCGATGACGTCAAAATCCGTGGGGCGCGTCAGGACCTGCTGGAGCGTTATGTCGGCGATCGAGTCCTTGATCACGATCCCGGCGCCCGGCTTTCCCTCCGGGATCTTGCACCAGGGCCCGCCGTCGATCTCGACTGCCCCGTAGAATTCCTTGGCAACCTTGTAGCCCCAGTCGCGGAAGGCGCCCTCCGTGAACTTCATGATGTTGCCCTTGTGGACGATCGTGACGCTCTTGCGGCCGTTCTTGATCGCGTAGCCTATCGCGCTGTGGACCAGGCGCACGCTGCCCGAATAGCTGACGGGCTTTATCCCTATGCCCACCTGGACGTCGGTGGGGAAACCCTTGGCTCCGACCTCGGCCCAGAACGCCTCGGCCTTCGCCTTGGTCCCGAACCGGATCTTGTCGAAGGATTTCGGGAACTCCTTGGCAATGAAGTCGAGGACCTTCTGGGCCTCGGGCGTCCCGGCGGCATACTCGATCCCGGCATAGATGTCCTCCGTGTTCTCGCGGAAGATCACCATGTTGACCAGCTCGGGGCGCTTCACCGGCGACGGCACTCCCACGAACCACTGGACCGGCCGAAGGCAGACGTAGAGGTCCAGCATCTGGCGCAGCGCCACGTTGAGCGAGCGGATCCCGCCGCCGACGGGTGTCGTGAGCGGCCCCTTGATGCCGACAATGTACTCCCTAAATGCCTCCACGGTGTCGTCGGGAAGCCAGTTGCTGAACCGCTTGAAGCTCTCCTCGCCCGCAAAGACCTCGAACCACGAGATCGCCCGCTTGCCCGCGTAGGCCTTCGCGACCGAGGCGTCCAGGACCCGCACGGCCGCGGCCCAGATGTCCGGGCCGGTCCCGTCGCCCCGGATGAAGGGGACGACCGGTTGGTCCGGAACGACGAGCTTGCCGGCGGCGATTGAGATCTTGCCCCCCTGGGGCGGAGTCACGTCTTTGTAGGCCATGGGGAATCGTTGCGTGCGCAGGGCGCCGCCTCAAGCACCGAGTCCCTTGCAGAAGCCTGCAAGCCTGGCGGCCCCCTTGACGATGGTCTCGTCGCTCGTCGCGTAGCTCATGCGCAGGTAACCCTCGGCCCCGAACGCTGATCCGGGCACCGCGGCGACCTTCGCCTCGTCGAGGAGCCTCTCGCAGAACCGCTGCGAGGTGAGCCCGAAGCTCGAGATGTTCGGGAAGAGGTAGAACGCGCCCTGCGCAAGCACGCACGAGACGCCCGGGATCCTCGAGAGCGCCCCGTGGAGGAGCCGCCTGCGCCTGTCAAAGGCCGCGAGCATCTTCTCGAGCGAGGCCCTCGTCTTCTCCTTCTCCCTGAGGGCGGCCAGCGCCCCGTACTGGGCGAACGTGGTCGCGTTCGAGCACATCTGGCTCTGGAGCTCCGAGACGGCCTTGGCGATCGGCGGCGGGGCGACGAGGGTCCCCAGCCTCCAGCCGGTCATGGAGTACGTCTTCGAGAAACCGGAGACGACGATGGTGCGCGCCTCCGCGTCGGCTCCAAGCGCGGCCACGCACGCCGGCTTGAGGCCGTCGTAGACCAGGTTCTCATAGATCTCGTCCGAGAGGACGTAGAGGTTGTGGCGGGCCGCCACGGCCATGATCGCCTCGAGCTCGGAATGCGAGTAGACCGCCCCGGTGGGGTTGCTCGGGGAGTTCAGGATGAGGAGCCGGGTGCGCTTCGTGACGGCGGCCTCGAGCTGCGCGGGCTCGATCTTGAAGCCCGACTTGTCCGTCGCCAAGACCGTCCTCGGCACGGCGCCCGCGAGCTTCACCATCTCGGGATAGCTCACCCAGTAGGGCGCCGGGATGATGACCTCGTCGCCCGGCGAGCAGGTGGCGACGATCCCCAGGTAGCACGAGAACTTGCCGCCGGGGCTCACGACCACCTGGCCGGGAGACACCTTCAGGCCGTAGGAGTCGCCGTAGTTCTCGGCCACCGCCTTGCGGAGGTCCTCGATGCCGGGCGTGGCGACGTATTTCGTCTTGCCGGCCTGGAGGGCGGCCGCGCACGCGTCCTTGATGTGCTGGGGCGTGTCAAAGTCGGGCTCTCCGGCCGCGAAGCTGCAGACGTCCTCGCCCGCGGCGATGAGGGCCTTGGCCTTCGAGTCGACGGCGAGCGTCGGCGAGGGCGAGATGTTCCGTGCCCAGGTGGAGAGCGGCGGTAGGGTTTCTGTTGGCATCGATTGCAAAGGAGCCCACAAAAAAGACCCTTGGGCCCCGAACGCAAGACGGTACGTCCCCAAAACAATCGGGGACCGGCCCGTCAGCGCGACTTGGATTTCTTGGAGGGCAGCCCCTCGAGCGCGAACCGCAGCAGTTCGCCCACGCTCGCGTCCTTCTTCTTCGCATACCGCTTGAGCATCGACCTCTGGTTCGGTCCGAGCCGAACCGACACCTGCCTGTGCGGGTCGCGGGCCGGCTTGCAGTCCTCGAAATCAAACTTGTCGATCGCGAGGCGGACAACCTCGCTCGCGGTCTTCAGCCCATACTTGCGCCGGTGACCCTCAATCCTGGCGATAAGGGAGATCGGCAGGTCGAACGTGAGCGGAGCCGAAGCTGAGCGGGTGGCCATGACAATAATGGATCCTGGGCGGGCCATGAGCAGGCACCCGAGACGGCCCCTCCGCAACGAAATTCTTCAATTTGCTGTCACGGTGCGACGGTCTTGACCCGGTCCCCGGGCGGCTCTGCCAGCGGCGCGCCGAGCTGCGGGGGATCGAATGCCGCCGGATCAATAGGGATTCCCACGGCAACGGCCGTCACCGAGAGGCGGGTCTTGTCGCGCGTCGCCTCGTTGCGGACATCGACATCCTTGGGTATCCACCTGTCGCCTACCTTCCTTAGCTCCAATAGGGAAAGGGTCTTAGCAACGTTTCCGCCCGGGCCGGCGACCTCCGACTGCACCAGGGCGTCGTACTGGGTGTCCAAGTACACCCGCACGGACCTGATCCCGGGGAACGCCGCGGAGAAATCACCGGGAGGTGTAAAGACATAGTTAAAAGCGGGCCGGCCCCGGATTCGCGCCACTCCGGCGATATCGACGTCGAGCCAGTAGAGGTACGGCATCTGGACGTCGAAGGGCGTCATCTCGAGGCCGGGGGCGAGCGGCGCCAGGGCCGCGCCGTCGCTGCGGATCCCAGCGACCTGCCCCTCCGACACCCAGATCGCGGGTTCGGGGCCCGATCGGACGAGGACCCTGTGGGTGAATCCGCCCTTCCCCACGTCCACCTCGATCCGGGTTATGGACCCAAGGGCGTCGTGGGCGCCCCAAAGGCGGCCGTGGAACACGTGCTCATCGCCCCTCCTCGGCATCTGGCGCAGGTCGAATTCGAGGTAGGTGGGCTCGGCCCAGAGCGATTGCCTGAAACGGTCCAGAAAGGACGAGGCGGACGCCTCCGGCCCACCCGGCGCGGCCGGGCAGGAGCACGCGAGGCACAGAACGAAGATCGCGGGCGCAGCCCCGAGCCAAACCGGCCGCTTCGACAGCTCGGACGGGCTCTTCAAGAGCCGGTCAGGGCTTCTGCGCCGGCGCCTGGGCCGGCACGGCGCTTGCCGGAACGGCTATCTTGGCGGGAGCCTGGGCCGGCGCCGGAACCGCGGAGCCCGCGATCACCGGAAGGCTGGGCCCCGAGGAGGCTGCATGCTTGCCTTGGTAGATCCGCCCCAGGTAAAGGCCGAAGCTCAGCACAAAAAACACGACCGCCGCCTTGATCGTCGCACCGCTGAGCACGTTGCCCGTCTCGGCCCCGAAGGTCGCCTCGGCCATCCCGCTTCCCATGGCGGCCCCCATGCCGCCGTCGGACTTCGCCTTCTGCATCAAGACCAGGAGGATAAGGATGACCGACGTGAAGAGGAGGACCAGCGTCATTAGCCCGAGGAGAATGCTCATAAGGGGAGGGGGTTGAGCTAACCACACGCGGCCGAACCTTGTCAACGCCGGGACGAGTTTCGCGGGCCCGCGGTGCGGCCCCCTGAAAAGGGACCTAGAATTCGAAATTTATCGGGAAATTGACCGAGTTCGCGATGAAGCAAAGCCGGTGCGCCGCCTCGTGCAGCGCCTTGGCCTGGACCGGGTCGCTCTCGGGGGTGATCCAGACACTTGGACGGAGGATCACCTGCACAAAACGGCCGGACCCGTCCGCATCCTCCTCCATCTGGCCCGAGGCTCGGTCCTTGTACTCCTGAACGTTGATCCCGTTCAGCGAGCACAGGTGCAGGTACCAAAGCATGTGGCAGGACGAAATGCTCGCGACGAGCAGCTCCTCGGGGTTGTACCGGGTCGGATCCCCGCGGAAGGCCGGGTCGCTCGAGACCTTGATGGTCGGCTTGCCCTCCGCCTGGATGATCTGGTCGCGCGTGTACCCCTCGTAGGTGCTCGTGCCGTCGCCGGTGTTGCCGGTCCATACAGTGCTGACTTCGTAGTTGTGTGTCTTCAAATTATTGGCGTTCCGCGCGCTCCAGGCGCTCCCGCGTCCACTCCTCGGACACGGCAAGGCCCCTCTTGGTTTCATCGACGACGAGGACGAGCTGGTTCGAGTGGTCGCTGTAGAGCACCTCTATGTTGACTCCCGCGTCCGCCATGCGCCGGGCGAGCTTTCCCAGCTGGCCGGGAACCTCCTGGTCGAGCTTCTGCACGATGGCCTCGCGCACTGCGGCCACCGTGATGCCCGCGGCTTCCAGCGCGGCGCGGGCTGCCTTCCCGTCGGCCACCAGAAAATGCGCGGCTCCGCGCCCGTCGACGACCCATGCGCCTCCCCCCTCAACGCTCACCCCGGCAAGGCCCAACGCCTCCCCCATCGCCGCCAGCGCTCCGGGCCGGTCGACAAGGACGATACTCAGGTCATACATCGCGGGCGCCTCAGCTGCCTTCCGGCCCCCCGACGCCAAGCTTCTCGAGGATCCTCTGCAGGTCGTCATTTCCCCGGTATTCGATGACGATGCGCCCCTTCTTGGGCGAATGGATGACGGCCACGCGCGCCCCGAGGTGCGACGTGAGCCTCCTCTGGATGCTCTCGACCTCGGAGGCATCGCGCGCCGGAAGCGCGCGCCGGCGCGACGCCTTCGCGGCACCGGCCGCCTTCCCCTCCTGGCCCAGCCTCTCGGCCTGGCGCACGCTGAGACCCTCCTCGATGACGCGGCGGGCGAGGACCGTGCGCCTGGCGGCGTCCTCGATCGCGAGGAGCGCCTTCGCATGGCCGACGCTCAGGAGGTTCTTCGCGATGAAGCCCTGGATCTCCGAGTCGAGCGCCAGCAGGCGCAGCGAGTTGGCGACCGAGGCGCGGCTCTTGCCCACGCGCTCCGCCGCCGTCTCCTGGGTGAGGTCGAAGTCCCGCACGAGGCTCGCGAAGCCAAGCGCCTCCTCGATCGGGTTCAGCCCCTCGCGCTGGAGGTTCTCGATGAGCCCGATCGACGCGGCGGAGGCGTCGCTCGCCTCGACGACCCGGGCCGGGATCGTCCTGATCTTGAGCAGCTGGAACGCGCGCCAGCGCCGCTCGCCGGCGATCAGCTGGAACCGGTCGCCGTGCCTGCGCACGACGATGGGCTGGAGAAGGCCCTCGCTGCGGATGCTCTCCGCCAGCTCCGAAAGCTGCTCGTGCGCGATTTCGCGGCGCGCCTGGTAGGGGCTTGGCTCGACCAGGTGGACCTGGATTTCAATGTAGCCCGCCGCCGCGGCGACGTGGGCCGGTGCCGCAGCCGGGGCCGCGGCGGGGGGCTTGGCCGCGGCAATGAGGCCGCCGAGTCCGCGGCCCAGTCTGGATTTTTGAGGGGATGCCATTTTGGAAAGCGGTGCCGGAACTTGGGGGGCCTACTTGCCCCCTGGAATGACGAGGACCTGGCCAACCTGGATCTTGGAGGGATCCAGGAGCTTGTTCGCGGCGACGATGTCCTGGACCCTTGCGCCCGTCTTCTTCGCAATGAGGCCGACCGAGTCGCCCTTCTGCACCGTGTAGCTCATTCCCTGCTGGGCCGCCGAGTCCCCCTGCTTGGAAAGCTGCGCGGGGGGCGCGGCCTGGACCGCCGCCGAGTTCCTCGCGACCGAGTCCAGCGCCTGGTTCGTCTGCTTCGCCAAGTTCTCCATCTGCGTCGCGACCGTCTGCAGGATCTGCGTCCGGGACGAGTCGACGGCGGCCTTGATCGACGCGTTGAGGTCGGCCACCGCGCCATTGAGCTGCTCCGCCGTGACCGCGTCCCTGGGTTTCCCGGAGGAATCGAGCTTCGCCTTCAGCTCCGCGCTGTCGTGCTCGAGCTGCTCGACCCGCAGCGAGAGGTCGTTCACGCGCTGGGTGAGGCCCCGCACGTCCTCGCGGAGGTCCGCGACCTCGGCCTGGGCCGACGAGCGCGGGGCCGCGACCAGGGACATGAGGGCGGCGCAAAGAAACGCCAAACTTCGAAGGGCGGGCCTGCCGGGCATCGGTTCGCACTCTTGCCAAAGCGCCGCTTGAAAACAAGCGGCATGTGTCGGCGGGCGCCTAGCGCCTGAAAGGTGCGCCGGAGAGAAGCGCCGGCATCGGCTTTGAGGGAAGCTGCGTCCCCGGAGCCACCGGGAATCCCCGGAGGAATTCCGGGGCGCCGAGCATCCGGCCGCCCGGGCGCTGCAGGCGGAGGAGCCTGAGGACACCCGAGCCGGTCGCCACGAGAAGGCCCTCGGAGTCCGAGTCAACGACCGTGCCGGGGGCCGCCGGGATCGTCCCGGTGACGGAGTCGGCCAGTCCGAGCCTCACCGGGGCTCCGGCCATATCGACGGTGACGCCGGGCCACGGATGCAGGGCGTTGACGCGCGCGGCGAGGACGGACGCCGGAAGGGCGAAGTCGAGGACGCCGTCCGCTCTCCCGAGCCTGCGGCAATAGCTGGCGAGGGCGGCGTCCTGCCCGCGGAACCCAAGCTCGCCCCTTGCGAGGCGCGGAAGCGCCCTCGCCAGGAGCGGGACGGAGCACGCCGCAAGCTTGGCCTCGACCTCCGCGGAGGTGTCGAGCGGGAGGATATCCACCGGCTCCACGTCGGCGACCGGCCCGGCGTCGAGCTCGCGAACGATCCGCATGAGCGTCATCCCGGTCCTCGGCTCGCCGGCCGCGATCGCGGCCTGGATGGGCGAGGCCCCCCGGTGCCGGGGCAGGAGCGAGGCGTGCAGGTTGAGCGTTCCGAGCCGAGGCACCGATATCAGGTTGTCGCGCAGGAGATGGCCGTAGGCCACGACAAGCGAGAGGTCGGGGCGGAGCGCCGAGAGGAGGGACACGGTGCCCGAGTCGGGCGCCTCGGGCTTCAAGGTCTCGAACGGCCGGCCCGAGGCCCAGGCGCCAACGGCGTTCGGCTTCACCGCCTTTCCCCGTCCCGCCGGCTTGTCGGGACCCGTCACGACGGCGATTATCGTGGCGACACTGCTGCCCTCCCCCGCGAGCCAGTTCAGGAGCGGAAGGGCCAGGGGATCCGAGCCCATGAAGACCAGTCGCAGCGGCTCCGCCATGGCGTCTACCTCCAGCCGCTCCGGTCGACCTCGTCGCCGCGGGGCTTTCCCACGAGCTCAAACTCGACCGGGCAGCCGCTCAGGTCGAACTCCTTGACGAGGCCCGCCTCGAGGTACCGCCGGTAGCTCTCCGTCAGGCGCTCCTCGCGGTTGCAGAAGATTTTCACGCGAAAGGGGCGATTGCCCGTCTGCGTCGCGTAGTAGATCTTGAATCGCCTTGCGCCGATGGCCGGCGGGGGCGTGCGCTCGGCAAGCCGCGAGAGCGTCTCATTGAGGCGCGCCGTCGGGAGCTTCTTGTCGAGCGTGCGGTGGAGCTTCACCGCGGCGTTCAGCATCCGGTCCACCTCGAATCCGCTCATGGCGGAGACAAAGATGAGGGGCGCCCCCGGCGTGAAGAAGAGCCTCTCAAAGAGCGCATGCTCGTACCTTTCGCGGTAGTCGCGCTCGTTCTTCGAGCCGGGGATGCCGCCGTCCCGCCTGAAGGCCTCGTGCACGAGGTCCCACTTGTTCACGATGATGGCGATCGGCTTGCGCTCCTTGACGGCCTCGCCCGCGATCGCCTTGTCCTGCTGGGTCACCCCGTCCATGGCGTCGAGGACGAGGAAGACGACGTCGGAGCGCTGCATGGCGTCGAGCGAGCGCAGCCTCGCGAAATATTCCACCGATGACGCCAGCTTGGTAGCGGCCTTGATGCCCGCCGTGTCGATCAGCCGGAAGGGGTGCATCTTCTTGTCGCGGCCCTTGAACTCGAACGGCAGCTCGATCGCATCCCGCGTGGTCCCCGCGAGGTCGTTCACGATCAGCCGGTCGCTCCTCAGGAGCCGGTTCGCAAGCGACGACTTGCCGACATTCGGGCGGCCGATGAAACTGATGCAGATGGGGCCGGGCGGCCTTCCGTAGAGCGCCTCACCCGGGGTGGGTGCCGTGCCCGGTGCCTCCGGGGCATCGCCAAGCTTGGCAAGAATCTCGGACCGGAGATCGGTTTCACCGCGGCCGTGCTCCGCCGAGACGCAGATCGGCTCGCCGAGGCCCAGCCGGGCCACGCCCTCGAGGTCCGCCTTGTCGTCTCCAAAGTCGGCCTTGTTGACGACCAGGATGACGGGCTTCTTCCCCCGCCTCAGGCGCGCGGCGATCCGGTCGTCGAGCGCGGTTACCCGGTCGAGGCCGTCGACGACGAAGAGGATGAGGGACGCCGTGTCGATCGCGAAGCCGACCTGGCGCTCGGAGGCCGCGATGATCGCGGCTGACGAGGTCTCGCCCTCCTTCAGGCCCAGCCCGCCCGTGTCCATCAGCGTGTAGCCGTCGTCCACCTGGGCCGAGATGACGTCGCGCGTCACCCCGGGCTGGTCGTGCACGATCGAGATCCGCTTGCGGGCAAGCCGGTTGAAGAGACGGCTCTTGCCTACATTGGGCCGGCCTACGATGACGACGGAACGGAACATGGCTTAGCTGTGTTCACGAACCGCTCGATCCGGTCGCAGGCCTCCACCAGGTGTTCCAATCCCGTCGCGAAGCTCGCGCGGACGTGGCCCCGCCCGTTCTCGCCGAACGCGGTCCCGGGGACTACCGCCACTCGCTGGGCGTCCAGGAGCCCATAGGCGAACTCGCGCTCGGTGAGCCCGGTCGCCGCCACGTTTGGGAAGACATAGAAGGCCCCGCCCGGGGACCCGCAGGCAAGTCCCGCGGCGTTGAGCCGGCCCACGACCAGGTCCCGGCGAAGGTGGTACTGGTCGCGCATGGACTTGACCGAGTCCTCCCCGCGCGCGAGGGCCTCGAGCGCCGCCTCCTGGGAGAGGATGGGCGCACAGAGCATCGAGTACTGGTGGACCTTCATCATGGCGTCGATGAGCTCGGCCGGCCCGCACGCGTAGCCGATGCGGAATCCGGTCATGGCGAACGCCTTTGAGAAACCGTGGAGGAAGATCGTCCGCTCCCTCATCCCTGGGAAGACCGCGATGCTCGTGTGGGCGCTGTCATAGACGAGCTCGGAGTAGATCTCGTCGCTGAGGACGATCAGGTCCTTCTCGACCGCGAACCGGGCGATCCCCTCGAGGCGCGCCCTGTCGCATGTGCCGCCCGTCGGGTTGCACGGGAGGTTCAGCATGAGCACCTTGCAGCCGGGCTGCCACGCCTTCTCCAGGTCCGCGGCGTTGAGCGAGAATCCGTCGGCGGCGCGGGTGGGCACGGCGATCGCGATGCCGTGGGCCAGCGCGACGCTCGGGTGGTAGGAGACGTAGCACGGCTGGTGGTAGAGGACCTTGTCGCCCGGGTTCACGAGCGCGCGGAGGGCGAGGTCGATCGCCTCCGACACGCCGACCGTGACGATGATCTCGTCCTCCGGCGCGTAGCCGAGCGCGTAGTTCTGCCCCACGTATCTCGAGATCGCGCGGCGCAGCTCGATGAGGCCCAGGTTGGACGTGTAGTGCGTCTTGCCCTTCTCGAGGGCGTAGATCGCGGCCTCGCGGATGTGCCACGGCGTGTCGAAGTCCGGCTCGCCTATTCCGAGCGAGATCACGTCCTTCATCTTCGCCACGATCTCAAAGAAGTCGCGGATGCCGGACTTCGGGAGGCCGGCCACGTGCCTGGCGATGAAGCGCTTCACGGGGACACCTTGAGCCTTCCCGTTTCCCCGGCGGGGACGCCCATGAGGAAGCCTCCCTCCTTGTAGGAGCGCAGGATGAAGTGCGTGCTCGTGGAGACGACCCCCTCGAGCGTGGCCAGCTTCTCGGATACGAACCCGGCGAGCTTCTGGAGGCTCGGCCCGTTGACGAAGATGAGGAGGTCGTAGCCGCCCGACATGAGGAAGCACGACTCGACCTCGTCGAAGCGGCTCAGGCGCTCGGCTATCCGGTCGAATCCGCCGCCGCGCTCCGGCGTTATCCTCACCTCGATCACCGCGCGCACGGCCGACACGGTCTCCCTCGAGAGATCCAGGACGGGGCGCCAGCCAAGGAGGATCCTATCCTTCTTGAGCTGATCAAGTTGCCGATCCACCTCGGCCTCGGAGAGGCCGGCGACCTGCGCCAGTTGCGCAGGTGTGAGGTGGCCGCCTTCGATGAGGAGCTTGAGGATGGGGTTCATAAGGGCCGACATAATCTCATAAATCCTCCCCGCATAGCCATCCCAAAAAGAGTCCCGGGGGTTGCATCGCGGCGCCCGATGGGCCATCCGGTGGGTCTCAATGTTTGATACACTGACCGAAAGGCTCTCATCGGCCCTGCGCAACCTGCGCGGGGTCGGCAAGCTCTCCGAGGAGAACATGGCTGCGGCGCTCGCCGAGGTGCGCACCGCGCTCCTCTCCGCCGACGTGAACCTCAAGGTCGCGCGGGAGTTCACCGAGCGCGTCCAGGCCGAATGCGCCGGCCAGGAGGTCCTGAAGGGCGTCACGCCCGGCCAGCAGGTCGTGAAGATCATCCACGACGAGCTGGTCCGCCTCCTCGGCGAGGGGACGAACGGGATCAGCGCGGCAAAGCCGCTGAGAGTCATGATGGTGGGCCTCCATGGCTCCGGAAAGACGACCTCGACGGCAAAGCTCGGCCGCCTGCTCAAGAAGCGCGGCTACCGGCCGTTCGCCGTCGCGTGCGACGTCTACCGCCCCGCGGCCATCGACCAGCTGGAGATCCTCTCGCGCCAGGAGGAGATCGGCTTCTACGCGGACCGCGAGTCGAAGGACGTTCCCGCGATCGGCCGGGCCGGCCTCCAGGCGGCCATGGCCGCGGGAGCCGACGCGATCCTCTTTGACACGGCGGGCAGGCTCCAGATCGACGAGGGGCTCATCGCGGAGGTGAGGCTCCTCGGCGAGGTCGTCGAGCCCAATGAGACGCTCCTCGTCGTGGACGGGGCCCTCGGCCAGGAGGCCGTCAACGTTGCCAAGGTGTTCCACGACGCGCTCTCGCTCACGGGGCTCGTCCTCACGAAGCTCGACGGCGATGCGCGCGGGGGCGCGGCGCTTTCAATTAAGTCAATCACGGGGACCCCCATCAAGTTCGTCGGCACGGGCGAGAAGACGGAGGACTTCGACGCGTTCTACCCGGACCGCCTCGCCTCGCGCATCCTGGGGATGGGCGACGTGGTCTCGCTCGTCGAGAAGGCCCAGGAGACAATCGACGAGGACGAGGCCGAGCGCCTGGCCGAGAAGATGCGCAAGTCCGACTTCAACCTGGAGGACTTCCTCGCGCAGCTTCAGCAGGTGAAGAAAATGGGATCCATGCAGAGCATCGTGGGGATGCTCCCCGGAATGAGCGGCGTGAAGTTGGGCGACGGGGCCGAGCGCCAAATGGTGCGCACCGAGGCGATCATCAAGTCGATGACCTTCCAGGAGCGCAGAAAGCCCGACCTACTAAACGGCAGCCGCCGGCAGCGGATCGCGGCCGGCGCCGGAGTGAAGATTGCCGACGTGAACCAGCTCATTAAGCAGTTCCAGCAGATGCAGAAAATGATGAAGATGATGAAGGGCGGCAACCAGAAGAAGTTCATGCGCCAGATGGAGGCGATGAAGGGACGGGGCGGTTTTCCGGGGATGTGAGTGGCTTGAGCCCGGCTGAATCCATTTCCGTTCGCGGATTTTGAAATTGCCGCTGCCCTCGGCGGCCAGCAATTTTCCGGACGCGGGAATAGGTCCTCTCGCTCCGTTGAATCCAGCCCGCATAACCGCCCGTGCCGCACTAACAATTTCGCTGGGACTTTCACCGCTGCGGATGATGGCCGTGGATCGCGACCAGGCGCGCTCGATGGTGATTTCTAGCGGGGGCATCGTCGCTGCGGAGTCCCCCCTGGCCGCCCAGGACGGCGTGCGCATGCTGGAAGCGGGAGGAAACGCGATCGACGCAGCGATCACCGCAAACGCCACGATGGGCGTCGTGGCCCCCATGATGAACGGAATGGGCGGCGACCTGTTCGCGATCGTCTACGAGGCGAAGTCCGGAAAGCTCTACGGGCTGAACGCCAGCGGCTGGGCCCCGAAGGGGCTGACGATCGATTTTCTGAAGGGCAAGGGGCTATCAGAGATGCCGAACATGACCGTGAATGTGGTGACCGTGCCGGGGGCCGTCGCCGGCTGGCAGATGCTCGCGGACCGCTTTGGGAAGAAGCCCCTTTCCGAGGACCTTGCCCCGGCCATCCGCACTGCCGAGGGCGGGTTCCCGGTGCCGGAGCAGACCGCCGCGGACTGGAGGGAGGCGGAGGAGTGGTTGCGCAAGGACCCGGGTGCGGCGGCGACCTATCTTGTGGGCGGCCATGCGCCCGGCCTTGGGCAGGTTTTCAGGAATCCCGATCTCGCCCATTCGCTGAGGCTGGTCGCCGAGAAGGGGCCGAGCGGCTTCTACCGGGGTGAGACCGCCGAGCGGATCCTGGCCCGAATCAAGAGCGGTGGCGGCGTCATGTCCGCGGACGATCTCTCGGAGTTTTCCGGGGAATGGGTCGAGCCCATCTCGACCACGTACCGAGGTTGGACGGTGTACGAGATCCCGCCGAACGGGCAGGGCCTCGGCGCCCTGATGATGCTCAACATCATGGAGCGCTTTCCGCTGCGAGAGTCCGGGTTCGGGACCGCAGAGACCCTGCACACGATGATCGAGGCCAAGAAGCTGGCCTACGCGGACCTGCGCCGCTATATCGGCGATCCCCGCTTCAGCCAGCTGCCGGTGGCGACCCTGCTCAGCAAGGAATGGGCGGCCAAGCGGGCCGCCCTCATAGATCCCGCCCGCGCGAATAGCGAGGTTCCCGCGGGCGAGCTGCGCGGCGGGACCGACACGACCTACCTGTGCGCCGTCGACCGCGAGGGGAACATGGTCTCCCTCATCCAGAGCAACTTCAGCTCGTTCGGCACGGGCATCGTGGCGCCCGGCACCGGCTTCGCGCTGCAAAACCGAGGGGATCTTTTCTCGCTCGACCCCGCGTCCCCCAACGCGCTCGCCGGGCGAAAGCGGCCGCTCCACACGATCATCCCGGCGTTCGCTCGCAAGGGCGACCTGGCGATCGCGTTCGGGATCATGGGCGGCTGGAACCAGTCGCAGGCGCACGCGCAGTTCATCGCGGACATTGCCGACTTCGGGATGAACATCCAGGCGGCCCTCGAGGCGCCGCGGTTCACGAAGCAGACCTTCGCCGGCAACGACGTCCAGATGGAGAACCGCTTCAGCACGGCAGTAAGGTCCGAGCTGGCGGCGAAGGGCCATGAGATCAGGCTCCTCGGCGCCTTTTCCACGAACGTTGGCGGCGGCCAGGCCGTGGAGCGCAACTTTGCAACCTGCGTCAACTTCGGGGCATCCGATCCCCGGAAGGACGGCGCCGCCGTTCCCGAGTCGCCCTAGCCCGCCCGGGTCAGCGCAGCGACACGTCCCACACCTTGGAGCGCCGGGATTTTCCAGCGGGGCCCTCTACGTCCAGGATGACCACATAATTGGAGGGCTTCTCGTACTGGTGGATGGGGTTCTCCTCGGTCGAAGTCGCCCCGTCGCCGAAGTCCCACTTCCACGACGTGACCTGTCCGACCGAGAGGTCCTTGAACGCGACGAGGCGCCGGTCCATGTCGACGACGCTCCACGACCATTGCGCCTCGATGGGCTTGAGGAACTGGGGCTCCAGCGGCATGAGCCTGAAGGCGCACAGTTCGGAGGCGTCGCCGTACATCGTGTGGTGGCGCGACAGGTTCCAGAAGTGGTGACTGCCCTTTGCGTTCGCGTCGCCGTAGTCGATGATCGCCCAGGAGAGCCCGATGATCTTGTTCTCTCGAAGGACGGACTCGACCGCCCGCTGAGGCCCCTCCGGCCCCGCATAATCGTAGGGCGTTATCCAGAACTCGAGGACCAGGTGGCCGCTCTGGCCGGGGCGGAAGGAGTAGCGCGTCGCCGCGTTCGCATAGGGGAACTCCTTGGTCCAGGTCGCCGCGTTCCAGGCCATGCACCAGTCCTTGTTCTCGGCCGGCGTGAAGATGTGGTAGTTCTGCGCCTGGACCCCTTGGATCGCCCAGTGGGCCTCGGCAACGCTGATCCGGTCGTCCGGGGCCGCCGCATCGGGGCCCACGTGCTGGGGCGTCCAGAACTCCTTCTTGCCCTTGTCGATCAGGGGCCCTCCGGAGGCGTCGCCGTCCACGACGATCTCGAACGTGTCATTGTGGAGGCCGGGCTGGGCGAAGTCCCAGTAGGCCTTGTCGGCCTCGTAGAGGAAGTAGAGCCTGTTGAGCCCCTTCACCCACCCCACCTTCACGCGCGAGCTGTACTCCTTGGGGTCGGGCCTGCCGTGCTGGCCCGAGTCGTCGATGAGGAGGTCGGAGGTGACCGCATAGTCGTCCGGGACGATTGCCCAGTCGCCCGGGTCGCCGTCAATCCGCGGGATCATGTCCCGCGGAAACTGGAAGACCTTGAACGTGATGTCGTGCCGGTCCAGGGCCCGCGCCCCGGGGAGGGCGCAGGCGGCGAAGGCCAGCGCTGCAAGGAGGGTCTTTGCGGGGTTCAAGGGGGGCAACGAGCCGGACTGACGCGCGGACCCTATCCGGGGATGCGCCGGTCGCGCAATATCTTCCCCGTGCGCCGGCAATCGGCCCCCGGGAAACGCGGCCCTACATCGAATGGAGCGCCATCCTGTTGCCCTCGGTGTCCAGGAAGATCGCCCGGAAGCCGAAGGGCCCGATGGACTCCACGGGCTGGAGGACCCTGCCCCCACTCGGCTCCACGGCCTCGACCGCCTCGTCGATCCGGCCGTGGACGTTCAGGTAAACGAGGGGGCCCTCGGCCGACGGCTTCACGGCGTCGCTCAGGTAGAGGCAGCCCGCGGCCTCGCCGTCCTTGTGCGGGATCGACCCGATCGCCATCCCGGGATACTCCTGCTTCTCGACCTGAGCGCCGATGACCGCCGAATAGAACCGGATCGCGCGGTCCAGATCCAGGACGGGGATGTCGACCCAGACGATGTGGTTTGCCATGGCGGGCTCTCCTGAGCTTCCCGGAAAGGAGGACTGCGCGCCTGCTCCGAGTCAACCCCGGTGGAGGCAGGACCCTAGGGGGCAGCGTTCCATTGCGCTCGCACCGCGGCCCTCTTCTGAGCAAAAAGGGAGGCCGTGAAATTCTCCAACCCCCAGGCCGACGTTCTGGTTCCCTCCGGGGGGGCGGATCCGGAGGCGGCCCTGCGGGGAGTGACGCACCTCTGCGTCGCGGCACACCAGGATGACATTGAGATCATGGCCCAGTCCGGGATCAGCGACTGCCTGGACTCGCCTGGACGGGCCTTCGGAGGGGTCGTCGTGACCAACGGGGCCGGCTCGCCCCGCTCCGGCGCCTATCGGTCGTTCACGGACGAGCAGATGATCGCGGTCAGGCGCGAGGAGCAGAGGAAGTCGGCCACGCTCGGGTGCTACGCGATTCAGGTGCAGCTGGCCCATCCGAGCGCCGACGTGATGCGGCCGGGACACCCGGGGGTCGCGGCGGACCTCGACGTCATCTTCTCAGGGTGCACACCGCAGGTCACTTTCCTCCACAATCCCGCCGACAAGCACAACACGCATGTCGCCGTCCTCCTCAGGTGCCTGGAGGCGATCCAGCGCCTCCCGGAGGATAGGAGACCCGCGCGCGTAATCGGATGCGAGGTCTGGCGGGATCTCGACTGGCTCTCCGATTCCGACAAGGTGGCGCTCGATTCGGGGCGCCATCCCGACCTCGCGCGAAAGCTCCTCGAGGCCTTCGATTCACAGATTGGGGGTGGCAAGCGCTACGACCTCGCGGCCATGGGAAGGCGGTCGGCAAACGCCACGTTCAGCGCGTCGCACTCGACCGACAGCATGGCGGGGATCACATGGGCCGTGGACCTGACGCCGGTGACGAGAAGCGGCGGCCCCTCGATCGGCGAGTTCACCGCCGCGCTCGTCGACCGGTTCGGGGGCGACGTCGCAAAGCGGCTCGCCGAGTGGGCCTAGTCCGGAGAGGACACGATGGCCTTGTCCATGAGCCGGACCTTCTTTGGGGCCATGCCCGACGGGGCCGCCGTCGAGGTCTTCACGCTCGAAAACGCAGGCGGGCTGACGCTCAGGGCGATCACCTACGGGGCGACCATCACCGAGCTCCACGTGCCGGACCGCGCCGGGCGTCTGGGCGACGTGGTCCTGGGCAACCGAAGCCTTGAGGAGTACAGGTCGGCCGGCGCGTTCATGGGCTGCGCCATCGGCCGGTTCGCGAACAGGATCGCCAAGGGGCGGTTCACGCTGGACGGGAAGTCCTACGCCCTTGCGGTCAACAACCCGCCGAACACGCTCCACGGGGGGAGCGCGGGCTTTGACAAGGTTGTCTGGAAGGCGAGCGCTCAGGAGACCCTGGACGGCCCGTCCGTGGAATTCGAGCACGTGAGTCCGGACGGGGACCAGGGATTCCCCGGGACGCTCCGGGTGCGCATGACCTACACCCTGACCCACGCGAACGAGCTGCGGATCGGCTATGGGGCCGAGACGGACAGGGCCACGCCCGTCAACCTCACGAACCACAGCTATTTCAACCTGGCCTGCGGCGGGGATGTCCTCGGGCACATGCTCCAGATCAACGCCGCGAGATACACGCCCGTGGACGGCACCCTGATTCCGACGGGCGAGCTTGCGGCCGTGGCGGGCGGCCCCCTCGACTTCACCGACATGAAGCCCATCGGCCGCGACATCGGGAGGATCACCGGCATCGACGGCTACGACCACAATTTCGCCTTGGACTCGGGCGGCGGCGCCCTTGCGCCCGCGGCGCGGGTCCACGAGCCCCTCAGCGGACGCACGATGGAGGTCCTGACGGACGAGCCCGGGGTCCAGCTTTTCACGAGCAGCAACCTCGGAGGGGCCCCGGCGGGCAAGCGAGGGGGCGCCTATCCCCGCTACCCGGCCCTCTGCCTCGAGACCCAGCATTTTCCAGACTCAGTGAACAAACCCGGCTTCCCGCCCACGGTGCTCCGTCCGGGCGGGAAATTTCGGAGCACGACCATCTACCGGTTCTCGGCGCGGTGAGGGGCGCCTCAGGGGCTTGATAGCCAGAGGCCGCACCCGAGGGCAGGCACCTCTAGGTCGGCCTCAACCTTCCGCGTCGCGGCCCTGCTGCCCTGGTGGACGAACCTCTCGTGGTCCGCGATGGGCCTCCAGGTGCCCGAGCTCGCGACGCCCCCTATCGAGATCGTGAGGTCGTCGTTCGTGGGGTTCACGGCATAGAGCAGCCGGTCCGATCCCTTGGACAGGTCCGCGTTCAGGACGACCGCCAGGGCCTTGCCGCCGCCGCTGAAAAAGCGGAAGAAGCCCTCCGAGGGCCTGCTGTAATGGCGGAGGAGCCGGCCGCGCGCCCCCCTGCGGAAGGAGATCCAGTCCGCGAAATACGTGTGGGTCCCGAGCTGGCGGAGCATCCGCTTGTAATCCAGCGCGTTCAGGTCGCCGCGCTGGTACGTGTTGCCCATCCCTCCCTTCGAGCGGAGAAAGTCCTGGCCCGCGGCGATCATCGGGATCCCGACCGACATGAACAGGATCGACGCCATCAGGTGCGTGCGGCGCACGTCGTTCGGCGTCGGCCGCATCCCGTCGAACCCCGCGTTCTCGGTGATCATGTCGACCCAGGTCCGGTCGTCGTGCGACTCCGTGTAGTTCACGGTCTGCGCCGGCCACTTGGCGAAATACCAGGGCGAGCCCCTCAGGAAGTACTCGAGGCGGTCCGCCGGCTCGCCGCCGCGCACGTAGTCCCGCACGAAGTTCCGGTATCCGTCGTTCCACGAGGCCCAGCCCGTGTCGCGCAGCGTGCCGGCGATATGCCCGCGGAAGCTCCAGGGCTCCGCGATCAGGATGACGCCGGGCTTCACCCTCTTGAGCGCACCCTCGATCTCCCGGAGCACCTCGACGCCGATCAGCTCCGCGAGGTCGAACCGGAACCCGTCGATCCCGTAGGCCCTGATCAGGTGCGCGCAGCTGTCGATGATCAGCCGGGTCGCCATGGCGGCGCCCGCGCGGACGTCGTTGCCGCACCCGCTCCAGTTGGCCAGGTTCCCCTCGGCGTCCTGCTCGAAGTAGTAGAGCCTGTCGATCGCCATGAGATGGGCCGGCTCGCCCACGTGGTTGTAGACGACGTCCAGGATGACCGCGATCCCACGCGCATGGAAGGCCCTGACGAGCTGCTGGAACTCCCTCACTCCCGAGGCCTCAGCCGGCGAGAGCGAGTAGCTGCTCTCGAGGGCGAAGAACCCGTTGGTCATGTAGCCCCAGTGGTACTCCTCGGTTGTCTTGTTGTCGAATTCCTGGACCGGCTGGAGCTCGACGCAGTTGACCCCGAGGTGGCTCAGGTAGAAGTCGGGGCTCTCGACCCACCGGCGCAGGCCCGTGAAGCCCCTGCGCTCCGCGGCCGTCGCCTTGACCGGCGCCTTGGCGTTCAGGTCTCGGACGTGGGCCTCGGCTATGACCAAGTCCTGCCACGAGGGCGTCCGGAACTCGTTGTCGCCCGCGCCCACCCATTCGTGGTCGAGCACGATGCCCGGTCCGCCGCGGTCGACCGTGGCGAGCGCGTAGGGGTCGAGGATGTCCGACCGCGTGTAGCTCTTGCCGGTCACGGCGTCGACGCCGTCGATCGAGTACCAGTAGAACCAGCCGTGCAGGCTTCGGTCGAGCTCGACCTCCCAGACGCCGGAGGCCCCGTGCCGGTCGACCCGGCGGGTCAGGGGGTACATCGCGGCCGCCTGCCTCTCCGAGAGGTCGCCGCAGGCGTGGAGGATGACCGCCTCCGCCCGGGGCGCAAAGAGCCTGAACGTCGTCGTCTTGCCGGAGATCCGGGCCCCGAGCGCCAGGTCCGTCCCCAGGTCAAAGAAGAAGTCGCCGGGGACGAGCGGCAGGGACGCGGTCGCGCCGGCGGCGCCCGCCGAGACGGACCAGGCGCCGGCGAGGTCGAGCGCGGCGCCGAGCTCGAACCGCCACAGGTGCGCCCCGGTGCGCGTCGGGTCGATGAGCCGGTTGACGTTGCCGGCTTCGTCCCGGACGCAGTTCGGCGCGTCGTCAAGCGGGTGGAGCCAGAGGTTTTCTCCCGTCACGAACTTGAAGGACGAGTCGGCGCCCTTGAGCACGCTGTCCGCGGGACCGGTCCAGAGCAGCACCGGCTCGCCGTCGAGCTTGGCCGGCTTGAGGCGCCACGCCTCGTCGCCCATCGCGGCCTGCCATCCGTTGAACGGGCCCGCCACGTACAGCTTCTCCGTCTCCGGGTCCACGCCGCCGTGCTTCACGACGAGCGCAAAGGCCAGCGTGCCGGGACTCCTCATGAAATACCGGTAGGTCCTGGCCGCCGCCAGCTCGGGGGCGATGCGGAAGGACGTCACCTCGACCCCGCCTGAGAGGGCGACCGCCGGCGGCACGGATGCGTCCCAGTTGCGGTCAAACTCCACGATCCCGGAGGAGAGTGAATCCAGCCAGGCGCGCACGATTCGGGGAGCGGATTTTGGCATTCGGAAGGAGGGACGAGCTTCAAGGGTACCCACTCGGCCCGAGCCTCGGCAAGCGCGCTTCGGAGATTGCGCCGAAAGAATGCGGACGACACCGGCCCCGGGCTTTGCTAGGATGCGCCCGTCCCCGCCGCCATGCACATGAGCCACTCCCAGATGTACTCGAGATTCGCCGCAAGCGACCCCGCGTGGAACGGCAGGTTCTTCACCGGCGTCCTCACGACCGGCATCTACTGCCTGCCTTCGTGCAGGGCCCGCAAGCCGAAGCCGGGCAACGTCCGTTTCTTCCCCACGTGCGACGCGGCGCGGGAGGCCGGCCTGCGCCCCTGCTTGAAGTGCCACCCCGACGATTTCGCGAGGGGGGCCGACCCGGTCCTCGAGTCGATCGAGGCGCTTGTCGCCGAGGTGCGCGCGGATCCCGGTCGCTTCGCCGACGCCCAGGCCGTCGTCCGGCGCTCCGGGTTCGGGACGACCCGCTGCTTCGAGCTGATCCGCCAGCACTTCCACTCGACCCCCGCCGACCTCCTCTTGAGGGCAAGGATCGAGCGGGCCCGCCGGCTTCTCATTGCCGGCGACTCGTCGGTCACGGAGGTCGCCGGGGAATCCGGCTTCGAGTCGATCTCGGTGTTCCACGAGCATTTCCGATCGCAGAACGGGATGACCCCGGCTGCGTACCGCGACCTGCGCTCGGGGGGCCCGTTCTCGGTCGACCTGCCCCCCCGGTTCCCGCTCCCCCACCTCCTTCGGACGCTCGGGCGCGACCCCGTGAGCGTCACGGAGCGCCTGGCCGGTATGACCTACGAGACGGCGTCGGACCTGGACGGAGTCCCGGCGCTCGTGCGCGTCCAATTCGGGGGCGCAAGCGCCGCCGTCTCCATCGAGGCTCGCGCCCCCGTTGCTGCCGCCCAGGCGATCGCGGCGCACCGCCAAGTCTCCGGGATGCTCGGACTCGACCAGGATGCCGCTGCGTTCTCGAGGCTCGCCCGCCGCCTTGGCCTGGCCCGGCTCGTGGCCGGCCGGCCCGGCCTGCGCCTCAGCCAGACCCCGGGCGTCATGGACGGGCTCCTCTGGTGCATCATCGGCCAGCAGATCAACCTGGCGTTCGCCTGCGTGCTCAAGCGCCGCCTTGTCGAGAACCTGGGGACGCGGCTCCCGGGGGGGCTCTTCTCACTGCCCTCGGCCGATGCCATCGCCCGGCTCGATCCCTCCGACCTCCGCCGGTGGCAGTATTCGAGGCAGAAGGCCGCCTATCTCATCGGGGCCGCGAGGCTCGTCGCAGAGGGCGAGCTCGACCTCGCCGCCCTGGCCTCGATGTCGGCGACCCGGGCCGAGCGCACGCTCCTCGCGGTGCGCGGCCTCGGGCCCTGGTCCGTCAACTATCTCATGATGCGCTCGCTCGGATTCGCCGACTGCGTGCCCATAGGCGACACCGGCGTCACGAGCGGACTCAGGAGCCTCTTTCGCCTCGAGGAGCGTCCGGACGCCGACGCGACGCGGCGCCTCATGGCGGTCTTCTCTCCGCACAGGAGCCTGGCGACCGCCCATCTCTGGCAACTCAACCGACCCGAACCATGAAAGACACACCCGTCTACCGCTACTCCACCTTCAAGACGCCCGCCGGCGCGTTCACGGTCGCCGTCGATCCGTCCGGCGCCATCGTCGCCACCGCGTTCGGCGACAGGAGCGCGCTGCGAAGGCGCCTGCGCGCCGGGACGCTCGTCCACGACGAGCGCGGCGCCGCGCCTGCGCGCCGGCTGGTCGAGGACTGGTTTCTCGGCAAGGCGCGCGACTTCTCGGCCACGCTTTCACCGGGAGGCACGCCCTTCCAGAAGCGCGTCTGGTCGGCGCTGCGCAGGATTCCCTTCGGCGAGACCCGCTCCTACGGCGACGTTGCGAGGATCGTCGGGAGCTCGGCCCGAGCGGTCGGCCGGGCCAGCGCGACCAATCCCATCTGCCTCATCGTCCCCTGCCACCGCGTCATCGGGGCGGACGGGACGCTGACGGGATTCGCGTTCGGCGAGGCGACGAAGCGCAGGCTCCTCGAATTCGAGGGCTCGCGGTTCAGCGCGTAGCGGCCTTGTGGACCGCGACGACGAAGGCCTTGAGCTTTTCGCGGTCCTTCACGCCGGGAGCTGACTCGATCCCGCTGTTCACGTCCACGAAGCGCGCCCCCGACCCGGCCAGCGCGCCGCCGACGTTCCCCGGATTGAGCCCTCCCGACAGGATCCACGTCGTCCCCGGATGGGCGTCCCGGTGCCGCTTGAACTTGGGCCAGTCGCCGACGCGGCCGGTTCCGCCGAAGAGGGACTCGTCGAATGTGTCGAGCATGATGGTCTTGGCGAGGTCGATCCAGGCCTGCGGCACGTCGGCGCCCGGCGGCAGCTTCGGCGCCAGCCAGAGGCTCTTGGCGCCCACTTCGCTCGACCACGCCTCGATCGTCCCCGGTGCGATGTCATGGCGGAAATGGACCTGGAAGAGGTCAAACCCCGCCTCGCGCATCGCCAAGAGCTCGCCGGCGGCGGGCTCCACCGTCACCGCGACCTTGTGCCTCTCCGGGACGCGCTTGGCCATCGAGCGGAACTGGGCGAGCGACACGTACCGGGGCGACTTCGGGTAGAAGTTGAACCCGAGGTAGTCCACGCCGCAGGCGTCCGCGAAGTCGGCGTCGACAAGCGAGGTGAGTCCGCAGACCTTAATCTGGATTCCGTCAATCATGGCCGTTTTGAGCTGAGCACACGACGCCAGCAGCGACAATAACGCAACACGCCGAAGGGCCGCGCGTCAGCCCAGGGCCGCCAGGAGGGCGGCAACGAGCTCGTCGATTCCCGGGGTCGAGGCCTCGAAATCGACCTTGAGACCGACCTTGCGCATGGTCTCGCTCGTCTGGGGCCCGATGCTCCCGGTGATGGGCCTCCGCGCGCCGTCGTCGGGTCTGAGGGCCTCCGCCTGGTCCGCGAAGGACTGGGCCGAGGAGGAGCTTGCAAAGAGGACCGCGTCCGCCCCGAGGCGCCGGAAGTCCGCGGCCTGCGCGTTTGCCGAAAGGTCCACGGCCTCCGTCTTGTAGACCTGGAGGCAGTCGACGATCGCGCGAGCCTCCTCCAGCCTCGCGACAAGCGTGTCTCGGTTCAGGTTTCCCGTGATGACGAGGATCTTCGCGCTGTCCATGCTGCCGGTGGCGATCATCTCCTCTGCGAGCGCCAGGGCGTTGGCCTTCTTCGGCTGGCACTCGACCCTGAGGTGGAGGTCCACGACCGCCTTCGCCGTGGCGTCGCCCACGCACGCGATCCGCACGAGCCCGAGGGAGCGCACGTCGTCGAAAAGCTTGAAGAATTCGCCGAAGAAGTTGTGGACCCCGTTGGCGCTCGTGAAGACGAGCCAGTCGTAGGCCCCGAACTCCAGCATCACCTCGGCGAGCGTCTGCTTTGAGACCTCCCTCGAGATGCGGATGACCGGAATCTCGATCACCTCGGCACCGAGGAGCGCGAGCTTCGAGGCCAGCTCGGACGCCTGGTCCCGCGTGCGCGTGACGACAATCCGTCGTCCAGCGAGGGGAGGTTTGACCGGGTCCGGCATCGATCCACTCCTAGAGGAGCCCGAGCTGCCCGAGGATCCGGGCCGCCGCATCACCGGGGCTCGACAATTCCGCTTCCCCGATCGGGAGGGAGACCACGCCGACCGCCTCGTGGTAGAGGTAAAGCGCGCCGGCGGTCGCGTGCGCGCCGAGCGCCGTGTTGCATCCGCCGCCCAGCGCCAGCTGGACCGCCCGCTCGAGGCCGACCGTCCGGGCGGTCGCCGCGTCGAGGGACCCCTCAAACCGCCCCACGTCCGAGGCGCGGCACTGGACGGCGATCGCCCCCTGTCCGACCGCCGGCACCATGCTCTCCAGGTCCAGCGTTCGGAACTCGACCCCGGGCCACGAGGCGATTCCCAGGCGCTTGAGGCCGGCGGCGGCGAGGATCGTGGCGTCGGCAATGTGCCGGTCCGCGATCTTCCGGAGCCTCGTGTCCACGTTTCCCCGGATCTCCACGAAGGCGAGGTCCGTGAAAAGGAGCGACGCCTGCCTGCGCCTCCTCGGGCTGCCGGTGGCGACGGTCTTCGGGGAACCCGCTCCGGTCCTGACGACAAGGATGTCCCTGGGATCCTCTCGGGGCAGGTAGCCCACGGTCGCCAGCCCGGGGGCGGCCTCGCCGGGCAGGTCCTTCGCGCTGTGGACGGCCATGTCCGCCTCGCCCCTCAGGAGGGCCGACTCCAGCTCGAGGGTGAAGAGACCCTTCCCCCCCTTCGCCTCGAGCGACCACTCCGCCTGGCGGTCGCCGGTGGTCACGACCTTCAGGAACTCGCACTCGTCCCCGGTCTTTCCAAGCAGGTAGGCGGCCACGAGCTCGGCCTGGGCGAGCGCGAGCGGGCTCTTGCGGGTGGCGAGGACGAGTTTCTTTCCCATTCCCGGACGCGCCCGCTTTGGGGGCGCGGATCGGTCAATACGCGGCCTGGACGCCCTTCAGGTTCTTCTTGGACATCCAGGGCATCATGCTGCGCAGGCGCTGGCCGGTCTTCTCGATCTTGTGCGCCGCGCCCTTCCTCAGGAGACGGTTGTACTTCTTCATGCCGCCCTTGTACTCGGCGACCCACTGCCTCGTGAACTTCCCCGACTGGATCTCCCCGAGTATCTTCTTCATCTCGCGCTTGGTGGCCGCGTTGATGATGCGCGGGCCGCGGGTGATGTCGCCGTACTTCGCGGTCTCCGAGATCGAGAAGCGCATGCCGGCGATCCCGCTCTCGTACATGAGGTCGCAGATGAGCTTAAGCTCGTGGAGGCACTCGAAATAGGCCATCTCCGGCTGGTATCCCGCCTCGACAAGCGTCTCGAATCCGGCCTGGACAAGCGCGCTCGCCCCGCCGCAGAGGACCGCCTGCTCCCCGAAGAGATCGGTCTCGGTCTCCTCCTTGAACGTGGTCTGCAGGACGCCCGCCCGGGTGGAGCCGATTCCCTTCGCCCACGCGAGCGCAGCCGCCTTTGCCTTCCCGGAGCGGTTCTGGAAGACCGCGACCAGGGCGGGCATCCCCTTGCCCTCGACATAGAGCCTGCGGACCATGTGCCCCGGCCCCTTGGGGGCGACCATGATGACATCGATGTCCTTGTGGGGCTTGATGAGGCCGAAGTGGACGGAAAGCCCGTGGCTGAAGATCAGGGTCTTGCCCTTCCCGAGGTTCGGCAGGATGTCCGCCTTGTAGACGGCCGCCTGCTTCATGTCGGGGAGGCCGACCAGGATGACGTCGGCGCGGCGGACTGCCTCTGCCGTGTCGTAGACCTTGAAGCCGTGCTGCTCGGCCACCTTGCGCGACTTGCTTCCGGGATACAGGCCTATGATGACCTTGCATCCGCTGTCCTTGAGGTTGAGCGCGTGCGCATGGCCCTGGGAGCCGTATCCGAGGACGGCGAGGGTCTTGTTCCTGAACACGCCGAGGTCGGCGTCCTTGTCGGTGTAGACTTTAGCGGGCATGGTAAGGCGGGCTCCTGTTGGGTTTTACTTGTTGAGGGCAAGCCGCCCGGTTCGGGCGATCTCGAGTATGCCGAAGGGCTCCAGGAGCGCGAGGCAGGCGCTCACCTTGTCCTCGTCGCCCGTGAGCTCGATGATGAGGGTTTCCGGGCCCAGATTGGCGATCCTGGCGCGGAAGATCTCCTTGATCTGCAGGATCTCGGCGCGCTGCTTCGCGTCCGCGCGGACCTTCACAAGGATGAGCTCGCGGGCCACCGTCTGGCCGTCCTTGAACTCCATGACCTCCACTACGTTCACGAGCTTCCGGAGCTGCTTCGTGCAGAGGTCGAGCGCCGCCGTGTCCCCGTTGAGGACGATCGTGATCCGCGAAAGCGTCGCGTCGTGGGTCGGCGCGACGTTCAGGGAGTCGATGTTGAAGCCCCGCCCGGAGATCATGCCCGCCACGCGGGCCAGAACCCCAAACTTGTTCTCAACAAGGACCGAGATTGTGTGTCGCATGATGTGCTGGTGGGCGGAGCGCCGCCTGGGCTGAACCCAGTGGACGGCGGGTCCCAAGATCAACCAAGGCCGGTGAAAAAAGGGAAGCCTAAACGGTTGGCTGTGCGCATTCAGGGAACTTTTTGAATTCTGCGTGTCTCAAAATGACGACGCCGGGCGTCATTACCTGTGAGCCCGGCCGCTCCGAACTACACAAACGCCAACACCTGAATCCGCCAAGCCCGGCGGCACGTATGATTTACAGCTACAGCCGACTGCATTTCAACCGAAAGACCAAGATCCGCGCCCTAGCGGAAATCCCGTGACCCTCGCCATCGTCATCATCGCCCTCCTCGTCCTCCTTGTGATCGTGGACGGCTCGGAAGCTTCCGGCGCAAACCGCGAGCAGTTGCCCGAAGCCGAGGCGTCTTCGTCTGACCAACAGGTGCGGCCGGCGACCGGCCGCTCCTGCATCCTCGACGTCACGTCATTCTGGCGCAACGCGCCGGAGCCGCGCAGCCGCCCAAGGAAGCCTGCGCGCCAGAAGCAGGCCGAGACTGCCAACAGGTAAGGGCGGGGCTCACGCCGGGCTCTCCCACTTTTTCGCCCGCTCCAGGGCGCGCTCCCATCCCTGCCGCAGCTGCGCCATCGCGGCAGGGGGGCGCGAGGGCGTGTAGGTCGTGTCGACAGCCCAGTTGCGCGCGATCTCCTCGCGGCTTGCCCAGAAACCGACCGCGAGCCCGGCGAAGTAGGCCGCTCCCATGGCGGTCGTCTCGATGTTCTTCGGCCTTATGACGGGCACGCCGAGCAGATCGGCCTGGAACTGCAGGAGCGGCCGGCTGCGCGCGGCACCGCCGTCGACGCGCAGCTCCTGAAGCGCGACACCGCTGTCCTCTTCCATGCAGGCCACCAGGTCGGCCGACTGGAATGCGATCGCCTCGAGGACGGCGCGGCAAATCTGGGCCCGTCCCGTCCCCCGGGTAAGGCCGAGGATGGCCCCGCGCGCGTACGGGTCCCAGTGCGGGGCGCCAAGGCCCGCGAAGGCCGGAACGACGAAGGCGCCCCCCGCGTCGGGCACCGAGGCCGCCAGCTCATCGAGCTCGGCGGCGGAGCCCACTATCTTGAGCTCGTCGCGCAGCCACTGGATCGCCGCCCCGGCAATGAAGACGGATCCCTCCAGGGCGTACTCGGTCGCGCCGCCTAGCCGCCAGGCCACGGTCGTCAGCAGGTTGTGCCGGGAGGGAACGGCCTTTGCGCCCGTGTTCATGAGCATGAAGCAGCCGGTGCCGTACGTGTTCTTGGCCATGCCCGGCCGAAAGCAGGCCTGGCCGAAAAGGGCCGCCTGCTGGTCGCCCGCGATTCCCGCTATCGGGACGCCGCTCGGTTGTGCGCGCGAACCCACGTTCCCGTAGACCTCGGAGGAGGAGCGGATCTCCGGCAGGATCGCCCGCGGTACGCGGAGCAGGCTCAGCAGCTCCTCGTCCCAGTCCCCGGTGTGGATGTTGCACAGGAGCGTGCGGGAGGCGTTGGTCGCATCGGTCACGTGGACCTTTCCTCCGGTCAGATTCCAAATGAGCCAGCTGTCCACGGTCCCGAAGCAGAGTTTGCCCGCCTCCGCCTGGGCCCGGGCGCCTGCGACGTTCTCGAGGATCCAGCACACCTTAGTCCCCGAGAAATACGGGTCGAGGCGCAGCCCGGTCTTCTTGGTCACTCCAGGCTCCGCACCGTCCCGCTTGAGGCGCGCGCAGTCGTCCGCCGTGCGCCGGTCCTGCCACACGATCGCGTTGTAGATCGGCTTACCCGTGGCGCGCTCCCAGACGACAGTCGTCTCCCTTTGATTCGTGACGCCAACGGCCGCGATCGCGTCGCCGGAGAGATTGGCCCTCGCGAGCGCCTCGGCGGCCATCGCGGACTGGCTCGCCCAGATCTCGATCGGGTCATGCTCGACCCAGCCCGGCTTCGGATAGATCTGTGCAAACTCCTTCTGGGCGACCGCGACCGCCATTCCGTCGCGGTCGAAGACGATCGCCCGGGAACTCGTCGTGCCCTGGTCGAGGGCGAGAATATATTGTGTCTTCTTCATAGGAAATTGGCGGCGCCGCTCAGTAGCCGAGGTACTTGAAGAGAAATGCCCCCGCGACGCCGCCCATGAGCGGCGCGACGATCGGTATCAGGGCGTAGCCCCAATCCGACGGTCCCTTGCCCGGGATCGGCAGGATCGCGTGGGCAATGCGTGGACCAAGGTCGCGCGCGGGGTTGATGGCGTAGCCGGTCGGACCCCCGAGCGATACTCCAATGGCGAACACGAGGAGGCCCACAAGTGCCGGGCCGAACCAGGTGCCGACCGCGGCCGCCCAGGCCTCCTGTCCCGTCGATGCGCCGGCGGATACCCGCCCCAGGGAAAGCACGCCGAAGAGGAGCACGGCCGTCCCGATGAATTCGGTGAGGAATGCAGGGCCGAGGCGCCGGATCGCCGGGGACGTGCAGTGGCAGGCCAGTATCGCCGAGGGGTCGTTCGTCTCGCCCCAATGGGCGGAATAGGCCAGGAAAACGAGCGTCGATCCGACGAAGCCGCCCGCCACCTGGGCGACCACATACCCCGGGACGAGGCTCCACGGGAATGCGCCCGTACTCGCGAGGGCCACGGTCACCGCCGGATTGAGGTGCGCTCCGGAAATCCGCCCGACGGCGTAGACCGCGAGCGCCACGGCACACGCCCAACCCGCTGTGATGACGATCAAGCCGCCTCCGTTGCCCTTGGTCTTGCCAAGGAGCACATTGGCGACAACGCCGTTTCCGAGCAGGACAAGGAGAGCTGTCCCGACAAACTCCGCGAGGCAGCGGTGAATCATCTTCGAAGGGGTAACCGAAAAAGGAGACGCAACATCAAAGGCGCATGGGGTTCAACGCTCCTTTTCAAAATCGCCAATGCACCGCCAGCCGGACTGCCCCCCGGCCTCACTGGCGGAGCAAATCGACCAGATAGGACTTCCACACCGCGGCATGGGTGTGGGTGCCGTGACCGTAGGTCGCGTCGCTTGCCGGGATGATGACGGCCCTGCCGTGCGGCACGCGGGCGATCTCCCGCTCGAGGATTCCAAGTTCCGGGGGGTTGATGAGGTCGTCGGCCGAATTTACCGCCACAAGTCGCGCCTGGATTTTCCCAAGGCCCGGGCCCGGGTCGTAGTCCCGGGACGCGGACACGGCGTACAGGAGGTCGTTTGCGTCCGCTATCTTCATGTCCTGGTTCACGTAGCGGTCCAGGACTGCGTCGGCCTCGGCGAGGGTCGGCATCTCAACCTGCCTGCGGACGGGGTTACTTCCCATGAAATAGAGGAGCTCTATCGCGACGCGCAGGCCGGGCGGCTGCACCGTGTAGTCCCCTTCGTTCCAGGAAGGGTCATTGCGGATCGAATCGATCACCGCGCGGCGCCAGACCCGGTTGCGTCCCGAGATCTGCGTCGGCACGCTCGCAAGCGGCATCAGGGCGTCCATGAAGGCGGGGTATCGCTCGCCCCAGACCCACGTGTGCATGCCCCCCATCGACGTTCCCAGGACCAGGAGCAGATGATCAACGCCCAGCCCCTCGGTCAGGAGCCAGAATTGGGCGGCCACCATGTCCGCATAGCAGTACTTGGGAAAGCGGGCGTGCATGCCGTCGCTCGGCTTTGACGACCCGCCGTGGCCTATCCCGTCCGGGATGACGATGAAATGGGTCGCCGCGTCGAGCGGCTGACCCGGCCCGAAAAGCTCGCCCGCAAAGATGTCGTTGATGAAGTTAGCGGACGAGCCCCCCGTCCCGTGGAGGATGAGAACGGCGTTAGCGGTTCTCCCGTCCGGGCCCAGCTCCGGATGTCCCAGGAACCGGTAATGGATGCGAAGGGAGGGCAGGCTCTCCCCCGACACAAACTTGAAATCCTTGATGACGTAGTCGGCCTCGGTCGGCGCAGGATAATTGGCGGCCCGTGCGGCGATTCCAAGTGCGCAGGCCAACGTGAGCATCGCCGCCAGCCATGTCTTCCTCATGGCAAAACTAGGCGCCCCTGGGCGCCTGTTCCGCAAGGCTAAACGGCCCGCAATCCCCTTCCTCGGTCGGCCGAGGGAGCTGCTCGCCGGCCCGGAGCCGCTCAATAGATCTCGGGCACGATCATCTCCGGAGGAATCGGCTCTCGCCGGTAGTCCGGATTGTGGACGCGCGGCGGAAGCGTGATCTGCTCGTGCTTCACCTCGGTGTACTTAACCTGCGACAGCAGGTGGTGGATGCAGTTGAGCCGCGCCCTCTTCTTGTCCGCCCCCTGCACCACCCACCAGCGGGACTCGGGCAGGTGCGTGCGCTCGAACATCACCTCCTTGGCCTTTGTGTACAGCTCCCACCTCTTGCGCGACTCGAGGTCCATGGGGCTCAGCTTCCACTGCTTGAGCGGATCATTGATCCGGCACCGGAACCGGAACTCCTGCTCCTCGTCCGGGATGGAGAACCAGTACTTGATCAGCTGGATCCCGGAGCGGATCAGCATCTTCTCGAATTCCGGCACGGACCGGAAGAATTCCTCGTATTCGGCGTCGGTGCAGAATCCCATGACGCGCTCGACCCCGGCGCGGTTGTACCAGCTGCGGTCGAAGAGCACGATCTCCCCGGCGGCCGGCAGGTGGGCGATGTACCGCTGGAAATACCACTGGGTCTTCTCGCGGCTCGAGGGGGCGGGCAGCGCCGCAACCCTGGCCACTCGCGGGTTCAGCCGCTGCGTGATCCGCTTGATGACCCCGCCCTTTCCCGCGGCGTCCCGCCCCTCGCATACGATCACGAGGCGGTGGCCCGCCTCCACGACCCAGTCGTGCATCTTCACCAGCTCGCCCTGCAGCCGGAAGAGCTCCTTGAAATAGTGGTTCCGCGTGGCGGGGTCCGAGTCATGCTTCAGGGGACGAAGCGGGTCGTCCGGCGAGAGCTTCTCCCAGTCGTCTCGCTCCATCTCGAGCTCCTCGTCGTAGTCGTCGATGAGCTCGCGGTGGACGCGCTTTATGAGCTGGCTCTCGTCGGTTGGATAGTCTCCGGGCATAAAGGACTGAGTGTTACAATCTGGTGCGATTTTCGAAGGCCTCTTGCCGCCACGTGCGGGGCTCGTGGACTTTGGTCAGTCCGATTTCTTAAGCAAGTTTCAAAGGATTGCGTCGCCCCGCGACTCGAGGCCGCCAAGGGATCGCGTGCCGCCCGCCAAGCGTCTCTAAGTCCAAGGGCGAAAGGAGAAAGACGAGGCAGGCCGGCGCACCACTCAGGGGACGATGCTGACCGGCCTTCCCCCGCTATTGAGCTCCTTCATGATGGCCGCCATCTGCTCCTTCTGCGCCTGGTCGGTCGTCAGGACCTGGACCTGGGAGGGCGTCAGCACCTGCGACGCGCTGGTGATGATCCGGTTGTCATGAGGGGAGAGCCAAGTCGTGGGGTCGGCGACATTGTAGCCCGGGGGGCGCGTTGACGTATCCTTCCCGGCGTAGTTGGCGTCGGCCATTGCCTGGATGAGCCCGTTGGTCTGCTCGGGAGTGAGCGGCAAGCCGGCATCGTCAAAATCGGGTGCGTACGTGAACTGGACCTGGTTCTGGATCACCGACCGTTCCTGAAGCTGCGCCAGGATCGAATCGGTGTTGGGCCCCAGTATGGCCGAGATTTGGTGCTGAACGTCGTGCGAGGCCTCCTGGATCGCAGCCTGCCAAGCGGGCGTTCCCTGCTCCAAGCCGGCTGCCGTGGCGGCCTGCTGGGCGTCGATGTAGCCAATCTGGCGCTCGACCAAAAGGTTCTTCAGCTGAGCCAGTTGGTCCGGCGGCAGGTTGAGCGCGCTCAGGCCGCTTCCCTACATTCGGTCCACGACGCGGCGCATCTGTTTTTCATAGAAGACGGCGTACTCGGGATGCTCCTTTAGGAGGTCGCTGATGTGCACTGTCCTGACGCCCCCGTTTGCGCCGTCGCCCTGGGGATTCTTGGATGCGGTCGCCCCCTGGGCAAACTGGGCTATCTGCCTTGCCGCCTCAACCTGGGCCTTTTTCAATTCCCCGACCTGGCGCTGAAGCTCGGAAATCCGCGACTGCGCCATTTTTTCGTCGGTGCTCCGGGCAGAGATGGCACCCGCAATCTCGGACCTTTGCCGAAGAACCAAAATGCCGAGCGCCAAACACCCGAGGAGGAGTACGGCTGCGATCCAGGGAACTGCACGCTGCATGGGGCGAGGCCGCTTGGTGGCAGTTATGAGTTATTATGCCCGCCCATGTCGAGAAGCCTATGAAAAGCGCGTCCCATCTTCGGCCCTCAGCGCGCGCGATCGCAAAATTCCAGGTACTTTAGGCCTGATCCCGTGTTGAAAATGACGGTGCTCTCACCGCTCTTTATGCTACCGCGGGACAAAAGCCCCTTGAGCGCGGCATAGCACGCGGCGCCCTCGGGGGCCGCAAATATGCCGGTCGACGAACCGAGCTCAGTCGCGGCCTCCGCCATGGATTCGTCGGACACTGCGACCGCGCCGCCGCCTGAACTCCTGAGCGCCTCCAGGATCATGAAATCGCCGATCGCCTTCGGAACCCGCAGTCCCGAGGCAAGCGTGTGCGCATTTGGAAACTCGGCGGCGTACTTCGCCCCGGATTCGAACGCCCTGACGATCGGCGCGCAACCCTCGGCCTGCACGGTGAACATGCGCGGCCGCTTGCTGCCAATCCAACCGAGCCGCTCGAGCTCTTCGAAGGCCTTCCACATTCCGATGAGCCCCGTGCCGCCCCCGGTCGGGTATAGGATCACGTCCGGAAGAACCCAGCCTAGCTGCTCCGCGAGTTCGTAGCCGAGCGTCTTCTTGCCCTCGAGCCTGTAAGGCTCCTTGAGAGTCGAAACATCGAACCAACCCTCGGCATCCTTCCGGCGCGCGACCTCCGCGCCGCAGTCGGTTATCAGGCCCTTCATCAGCGTCACATGCGCTCCCGTCCGCTCACATTCGACCACGTTGGCCCGCGGCGTATCAAGAGGCATGAAGAGATGAGCCTCGAGGCCTGCGCGCGCGGCATAGGCCGCGAGCGCTCCCGCGGCATTGCCTGCCGATGGCGCCGCGAGCTTCGATATTCCCAGTTCCTTGGCCTTGGAGACGGCCACCGCCATTCCCCTGGCCTTGAAGCTCCCGGTCGGGTTCAGGCTCTCGTCCTTGATGTAGAGGATTTCGAGTCCGATGCGGGCCGCGAGGCGGTCCGCGCTCAGGAGCGGCGTCCAACCCTCTCCCAGCGACACCCGGTTGGATTGGGAACGAAGGGGAAGTTCCTCCGAGTAGCGCCAGAGGGATCGCTCTCGGGTTTGCAGAGCCGCCTTCGTCAGCGTCCGGGAAGCCCGAACGAGGTCATACTGAGCGCTGAGGGGCTTTCCGCAGCGCGTGCAGAGGTTTTGCGGGCGATCGGAGGGATGCTCGACACCGCAGGCCGCGCATACGAGGTCGGTGAGCGACGAGTTCACTTTGGGACATGCGAGGGCAGGTTTCTCCTCGCTCGACGGGAGAAGGGCGAGGCGATTCTCCTGGAAGTGATCTGACATACCAGTCGCTTCGGCGTGCGCGGCGCCGGCAAAGCCTAGACATTTGGTCGCCTTGAGTGTCTGAGGTATTGGCGCCGCACCGGGCAGGGATGGACACATCAGCGGGCGCCGCCCTTCATCGCCCGCAGTCTACAGTCATCATACGATCTGGCTTGGAGAGCCCGCATACACCGCAAGCATTGCGGCTTGGCGTGGTGCCGCGAAGGCCAACGATTTTCGCGCGAAGAACAGCCAATCCGATGCGGCGCCACCTCACGAGCGAGGAGCTCCCCGGCCGGTGCTCGTTAGCTATTTCAATATTGCGCCCGTCCCGGCCAATTTCGGAAAAGACCTTTCCTCGTCCTTTGCCTCTTTACACAAGAGGGATACCCGGCCAACCTCAGGTTCAACAAACACGGAGGCCCCTATGAACTGTTTCATTGCCGGAATTCTTGGTGGTTGGGAGATCGCAATCGTCGTGCTGGCTGTGGTGCTGCTGTTTTTTGGGGGCAAGAAGCTTCCGGAGCTGGCCAGGGGGTTGGGCCTGAGTGTGAAGGAGTTTAAGAAGGGCGCGGGAATGTCAGAAACGGATGCCACCAAGCCAGAGGCTCCCACCGAGGAACCAAAGGGTAAGTCCTAAGGGCCAGGGCCGTCTGGGCACCGAGGTCGGATGGGGTTGCCGGGTGAGCGAATTCTATTGGCGGCGCTAAGGCGCCAAAAGCCGGCCTAATGGAGATCAAGGTTGCCGCGGCTCCCATATGGATGTCGCGTTCCTGATTCTTCTCGACGCGCAAAATTAATTACATTATCGAGCGCCTCCGTGCGTCATGGTCCAGCCAAGAATGCCTTTGTCTTCGTTGTCTGCGGCGAACGGCATGCCGCGCGGCTCAATCAAGCGCTGAAGTTTCTTAAGCGTTTCTCTCGATCCGATATCATCGTTGTAAAGAGCAGGGTGCGGCAGAGGATCGCATCCGACCAAGTCATTGATTGCGCGGTTCCAGGAAGCCTCGATAGCCATCAGGCGAGCATATTTTTAAAGACGTCGCTCCATAAGATACTACCTCGGAGCGACGGCAGGTATTGTTACCTCGACAACGATGTGATCGCGGTAAATCGGGACGTGGACACAATTTTTAATTGTGCACGGCCGCCCATTTCCTTCGCCGCCGATCACTGCCAGCTTCGAGATTTTAGCCGTTTTGCAGTGAACTGCCGCTGTTCGAGGTTGGAATGCGAACATCTGCTCTCGGCCATTCGCAAGAAATTTGGCGTGCGCATCACCGACAAGGCGTGGCGTCATTGGAACGGCGGGGTTTTCGTCTTTGACCGGGAGTCCGATGAGTTCATGGACCTTTGGCACAAATATACGCTCTCCATATTTCGGGATCCGTATTGGAAGGTCCGAGACCAGGGGACACTTGCCGCCACAGCCTGGGCCATGGGACTGCAATCCCATCCGACGCTGCCTCGCAAATTTAATCTCATAGTGGATCCCTATGCGTTAGACCGAGCTCCGCGTTCAAAACGGAAGTCGGTGAATCCCGCCAAACTGCCGGCGGACACGCGCTATTCCCTGAACGGTGGGAGCTCCGCGGAATCGCGCCCCATTCTTCTGCATTTCATCAACGGCGGCGTGGGAATGCGCGGTTGGAAGAACTGGGACGATGCCGAGCATTTGTTGAACGGAAACGGATCGGCTCCAGCCGTTGCGATTAACGTCCCCGCGCCGGCGACGCATGGAAAAAATGGAGCTGCAAAGCAGGATGCCGCATTGACCCCCGACAATCGAGTTGTGCACAGCCTGTGGATTGGGGGAACCCTCTCGACGATGGAGCTTCTCACGATTCGCTCGTTTGTCAGAAATAAGCACGAGTTTCACCTATGGACCTACGACGACCTGGACACGCCGCTGCCGAAAGAGGTGATTCTGGAGGACGCAAACGAGATCATCCCGCAGAACAGGATCATGCAGAAGGCCGAGACCGACCCGGAAACGGGAGTCGGCAAGGGGAGCGTATCGCCATTTTCCGATCTATTCCGGTACAAGCTATTGTATGAAAAAGGCGGATACTGGGTGGACATGGATGTCACCTGCCTGCGGCCCCTGAATTTTGACACGCCATATGTCTTCCGTTCGCACCGGGTGGGTGCGGTCGGGAACATAATGAAGTGCCCGCGTAACAGCAGGTTGATGAAGACTTTGTATGAGCAAGTGGCGCGGACAATCGACCGTCATAGCGATTGGCTGATGACCAACCGCATGTTGTCCAAGAATATCCGCCGGCTGGGGCTGAACCGGTATATCCGAGACGGTGTTTGGAACGAGGAGTCGTGGTGGGACGTCATTCGTCCCCTGGCCCTGGGCAACGAACCGATTCCATCCCACTGGGTCGCGATTCACTGGGTAAATGAATTCTGGCGCACGCTGAAACAGACCGGCGGCGTCTACAAGGGGCGACGCCTTTTCGAGGTTGCTCCCGACAAGGAAAAGCCGACGCCGAATAGCGCCCTCGCGCGGCTTTATTCGGACCATCAACTGCCAGTGGCACCGAGGCCGTTGGCGCCGCTTCCGGCGCAGGCGCTTCCGGCGCCAATGAACAAACCGGCTTTGCGCCAGCCGACGGCTCCCCAATTCACCCTGCCGAGCCACGTCAACATCGTCGTGGTCGGCATGGCACGCGGCGGCGCCGAGCGGATCGTGCTCGAGACAATCGCCGGACTGAATCGCCGAGGAACCTCGATCAAGGTGTTTGTAATTCAAGATGTCCGACCCAGCTTCGCGTTGAATCCCAGCGCTAACGTTAAGGTCTTTCGCCTCCAATCCCAGGAACCGTTGGCCAGATTGCACACGGTGGCCACGGAAGTCCTGGCTTCTCCGGAATCGCTGTGTTTCACACACCTGATCAGGGTGGAGAGACTCAGGCACCTATGGGACCGGGGGGTTAGGACTGTTCCGGTTGTTCATAACACGCGCGAATGCTGGCAGGACCCGCCAAGCATGCTGAACGATTCCCACGTGCCCTACGTGGTCGCCGTCTCGGAGGAAGTGGCGCGCCAGTTTCGGGAGGACGGTTGCACTCGGCCGGTGATCGTGGTGCGTCACGAACTGCAACGGTGGTTCTCGCCCTCTGACCAACAGGAGAGCCGGCGCCAGATTCGCGAACGCCATGAGGTTCCCGATGACACGTTCCTCGTCGGGATGGTGGGCGAGTTCAAGTCGCAGAAGGCCTATACGCGGGCGGTTCGCGTCCTAGCCCATCTGCAGCGGCATCTTCCTGCAAAATTGATCATCCTAGGGGGATGGAACCATGCATGGGGACACGGGCGGCAGGCCTACACCGCCGCCCACCGTTTGGCGATGGAACTCGACGTTGTTCCCGATTTGCTCACGCCCGGGTCGGTGCCGAATGCGGACCAGTACTATGCCGCCTTCGACGTATTTCTCAACACAAGTGCATATGAGGGACTGAGCATTTCGCTACTTGAAGCGATCAACTCCGGATGTCCCATTGTCACAGCCGACGTGGGCGGGAATAAGGAGGTTCTTCCCGAGCGCGCAATCCTTGTCCGGGACCCGGCGGATATAGCCTCCTATGTAAGCGGAATTATTGAGGCTCTCAAGGCGAGGTCCCGCCATCTGGCCCAAATGCCCCCCGATTTCGATCTCGTTCCGAGGCTTTGGTGCCTTTTGGGGCGCTACAGGGACCCGGATAGCGCCCTTCCGTTGGCCCGCCGCGACGGCACATTGTTCATTACTGATAATCTCAATATCGGCGGTGCCCAAAAGTCCCTGACCAACCTGCTCTGCCATCTACCCAAGCCGCGCAAGGCTTGGCTTGCCGTCATGGATCAGATCTACGGCCAGGGCTATCTTGACCGATTGACTGCGTCCGAGGTTCCGGTCCTCTCATTATCCGAGGCGGGAGACTATCTCGGCCGGCTCGAGCGAATCCTGGCACTGGTGGGGCAGCTGAACGTGCGGAACATCTGCTTTTGGAATGCCGATCCCCGGATAAAGTTGCTCCTTGCGAAGATACTTCCACCCGAAACCGTGCGGCTCGTGGATGTCAGTCCGGGACCGCTATTCTTCGAGGAGATGGGGCGATCGGCGACATTTCAGCGCAGGATTTCATTTGCCGAAAAGGACTATTGGGCGCGCCTGGACCATTTTGTCGCAAAATACAGGGGCGGGCCGCCACCGGCGGGCGCGTGCGACCCCAGTAAGGTGGCGTTGATTCCGAACGGAGTTCCGTTGCCGGCTTCTGCGGAAGCTCCCTCTAACTTCCTTCCGAAGGGCATCGACCCGGACCTCGTTATCTGCACGACATGCCGAATAATGCCCAGCAAACACGTCGAGTTCTTGGTCGACGTGATGGCCGAGCTCAATTGGCGATTGAGCGGGGTAAGTCTCATTGTGGTTGGCGGAGTCGATCCACGCCACTCGGATTACTGGCCGCTGCTGATGGAGCGAATGCGGTCAAGGCGGGTTACGAACATTCACTTTGCCGGACCGCATGCCGATGTCGGCCCCTATCTGAGCCAATCGAAGGTGTTCGTGATGCTTTCCGAGCAAGCCGGCTGCCCGAATGCCTCGCTAGAGGCAATGGTGAGAGGAATCCCCGTCGTCGCAAATTCCGTGGGAGGCGTAGGTGAGCAGATCCTGCACGGAATCAACGGGTTTCTCGTGGGACTCCGTGACCCCAGGGAAATGGCCCGTTATGTCCGATATCTCCTCGTCAACCGCGAGGCCCGCATGCGCCTTGGAGATGCAGCGCGGATGACCGCGACCAAAGACCATTCGATGGAGACCATGGTGCACCGCTACAAGAGGCTCTTGGACGTTCAAATTTCACCCGTTGAAACAGCAAAGAGACCGGCAAGGAAGCAGTCCAAACGCCAGCACGCTTCCGCCAGGAGATGATATCCGATTTGCCGAACCCATCGTTCCAGAGGCATTCCAGTGAATAAAATCATAGCACGACTTCCCGCGGAGCGCGATTTTTCGGGCCTCCTCGAAATCCAGGGCCCTAACGGCAAGACGGTCGCCGGGCCATTCAATTTGTGCGCGCGGGCCGATGATCAACTCGCCAAGGCAGGAAATAACCCCGACCGCAATCCACTGCTTCCATTTGGCGACATGCCGCTCGGTGTCTATCGTGTCATTCAAATACTCAAGACAGGGAACGGCACTCCTTATGGCAGCGAGGAGTACGGCTCTTCCGGAATCGTTCTTCTCGGGGCGCGCCAGGGTGATGCCGTGCTGGCAGACGCCAACGGGCGCTTTGGATTCTTTATTCAAGGCGGACGATTGTCACGAAATGGCGCTCTGCGCCCGACAAACGGTTCGCTGCGCCTGTCCGACCGCGATATGCGGGCTTTCCTGAATGTTCTGCGCCCTTTGGGCGAAATCGACTGCCATTGCGTGGAGATCAAGGCCGGGGGTCTCAAGCGCAGGATCCCGATTGCGCCGTCAATGGCCCAAGGAAGACCAGACCCGGCGAGCGTCCGCGAATCGCCGTCGACCCTCGCGCGGCAGGAGTTAACACGACGATCTTGGTTGCGAACAATTATTCTGACAGGGGCGTCCGTCTCGGTTCCCGCCGCGCTCGTTTTCACCTCGCATTCCGCGTTTGCCGATGAAGGGGGCGATTACAAGCAACCCGATACTGGACCCATCAACAAGACAGAGCCTCCTCCGGACGAGAATCCCAACGCTATCAACAAGACGGAGCCTCCTCCGGACGAGAATCCCAACGCTATCAACAAGACGGCGCCGCCAGATGAGTCCCCGCAGCCGCAATCTTCGCCTCCGCCGCAGCAGGACCAGGATTCCCAGCCCCAAGCACCGGCTCCGCAGGAGCAGGCGCCCCAGCGGCAGACTGAGGCTCCCGCCCCCCAGGACCAGAGTTCTCAACAGCAAGCGCCAGCTCCGCAGGAGCAGGCCCCCCAGCAGCAGACCGAGGCTCCCGTCCCCCAAGACCAGAGTTCCCAACAGCAAGCGCCAGCTCCGCAGGAGCAGGCCCCCCAGCAGCAGACTGAGGCTCCCGCCCCACAAGACCAGGGTTCCCAACAGCAGGCGCCAGCTCCGCAGGCCCAGACCTCCCAACAGCAATCCCCGGCCCCGGCCGACATGCAAGGCACCGCACCCGCCGAGGCGCCCGCCCAGGCGCCGGTCGATAAAGACCTAAGGGATGCTGTCGCCAGTCCGCCAAGCCAGCCGAGCCAATCCGCTGCGCCTGCGCAGTCTCCCCAGAACGATCTTGTGCCAGATCTTAGCACCGCGAAGGTGACTCAGGGCGGCTCGGATACTAAGGCGCTTGATCAGGCGGTTGGAGCGAGCGGGGACGACTCAAAGGCTCCCGGAGCGCTGACGGGCGAGAGGGCGAGCAACCAGGCGCGCAGCGGCTTCGATGGCGCCAGCACGCCTGGAGTCCTAGACACTTCGACGGTTGTCATCCCATCGAGCAGCCCAGTCGTCCCGGACGCAGTCGCCAATTACGCAAAGAGCAACCCGGACAATCCCGACGTCCAGAAGCTGGCAGCTTCCCAGCGACAGGCAGCCCAGGACCAAGCGGCTGCGGCCGCGGCCGAACTGGAGTACAAGAAGGTGGCTCAAACGAACCCTAACGCCGACATGTCCAAGATGATCAATGCCCAAGCCAAGGCGAAGGGCGATCAAGACATGGTGAAGTACGAGACCAAAGTCATTAAGGACAAACTGCCCGCGGCCCCTTAAGGCAGCCCGATCCGCCATTAGGAGATGAAGTTCACCAGGTCTTACCGGCATGTAGTTCATTCCCTCTGCCTCGTGGCCTTGGCGTCCGCAGCAATGGCCCGTCCACCGCCTCCCGCAGACGTCCCCAACACGGACCAAATTGCCCAGGACGACGCCAACCTAGCGCTAAAGAAGGATCTCGATCAGCGCCATGAAGCCCTCGTTGACCAATTCAACGAGTACATCAAACAGGCGGACGCCTATAATTCCACCTATCAAGGCGTTGAATCGGATTCGCCACTGTACGCGCCAGGTCAGGCCGCGTATGCCAACCTCATGGGGCTCTACAACGCGTACATGGGGGCAGCAGGCGCGTTCAAGAGCGACGTGGCCAGCCTTCGGTTGGCCACGTCGCCTCCACCCCCAGCCGCCCCCTTCGACCCTCGCTCGCTCATCACGAAGGACGATTATAACGACGCCTTGAAGGCCGAGCAGCTTCTGCTCACCCGGCAGCAGGGCCTCCAGGATCAGATTGCCAAGCTCAAAGCCTGGCAGCAGGGCCTTCAAACCGACACCGACGAATTCGCGAAGATCAAGCAGGAAGCGCAGATCGACTATCTAAACGATGTGCTCTTGAAGCTGCCCGTGGGCGACATTCTCGGGCAGTTTGTCAAGGGCAGTTACCTGACATACCAGCAGGCGTCCGCACTTCAGGCCGGGTTCGACGCCCTCAAGGGCCTGGTCAATATCGAAGGCGGTATCGACGCCGAAAGCAGCCAAGAGAAGCTGGACAAGATCACGGATGCACAATCGAACATTCGCGCGGCTTTGCTGGACCAAGCGATGGCCACGTTGAAGAACAGCTCGTCGCCCGATGACCAGAAATCGTTCGAGTACCTCGAAAACGTTGGAAAGACTTTCGACGTCGCCATCGACATGATAAAGTTCTCCCAGCAGGGGGACCATTCGCTCACGGCATGGGCAACGTTTGGCGTGAAAATGACCGCGGACATAGTCCCGGTGGCCAAGTACGGCACCTCCATCTATGCAGTCGGCGAAAAGGTCGCTGTCCAGTACGTCGTCCAGGAGCCGCTCAACAGCCTCAACGAGGCGATGAGCAGCAACTTTAACGCCCAGCGCTATCTCCAGACCAAGCTCGATCCGATCAACGCCAGCGTGTCGGCCCTCCAAGAAAAGGTGGATAACTACAGGGCCGTCCATCCCCAGAGCGATTGGTAACATGAACCAGCTTGACCTTGCCGGCTACGACCGGGAAAGGAACTTCGCAGACAAGGCCGTCCGGGCCCTCTGCTACGCGCCCTACACGTCGCTCTATTTCGACAACCGCGGCAACGTCCGGGTCTGTTGCCACAATTCGGAGTACCCTGCCGGCAATATTCTGCAAAACAGCATCGACGAGATCTGGCAGGGTATAAAGGTCAGCGTCCTGAGGGAGGCCATGAAGGCCTACAAGTTCGGCCCTGGATGCGAATTCTGCGCCGTCCAAACCGCCGAGACATTCGCCAATGCCTCCATGCGCCGTTTCGACCGGTTCGCCGTCCCGGACGAAACACCGCTTTGGCCTCAACAGATGGAGTTCTCCATCAGCAACGTCTGCAACCTCGAGTGCATCATGTGCAGAGGATTGTGGTCGTCAGCGATAAGGGCGCGCCGCGAGAAGTTACCCCCTCTTCCTCGCCTCTATTCCGAGGCGTTCTTCGAATCCCTCTGGAAATACCTCCCCCACGTGAAGCAGCTCAAGTTTCTCGGCGGGGAGCCCTTCCTTATCTCGGAATATTACACGCTTTGGGACAGGATGATCGATGACGGGCTGGCTGTGCCCTGCCACGCCACGACAAACGGCACCCAGTACAACCGCAAGATTGAGCGCGTCCTTGAACACGTCCCGATGGGCTTTGCGGTCTCGATGGACGGTGCGACAAAGGCGACGCTCGAGAGCATCCGGGTCAATGCGAAGTACGAGGTGGTCATGGAAAACGCACGGCGCTTCCGTGAATATGCCCGCGCGCGGAAGACATCCTTTTCGGTCACCTACTGCCTCATGCGCCAGAACTGGCACGAGTTCGGCGAATTCTGCCTACTGGCAGACTCGTGGGACTGCCCGGTCGGAATCAATACGGTCGTCCAGCCTCCGGAGTTTGGCATCTACAGCCTACCGCAGGGAGAACTTCGCAAAATCCTCGTCGCGATGGAGCTCCAGGCGAACGAATATGATACGTCGCTCAAGCGAAACCGCTCTCTCTGGTTCGGCGAGCTCGAACGCATCCGCGCTCGGTGCCGCTCGAATTGATCCGCGTGAAGCCCGTCTCCCTCCTTCGAAGGATTTTGCGGCGGGTCAGCGGCCGCATAGCTGTCCTCGACCATAAGATCAGGCAGCGCAGGGAGCTGAAAAGACAAAGATCCAGGGACACAAACATTTACCCGCTCTGGTAGCGATGACGCTCGGCGATCTTCTACCCGCTAGCGGACTACCCCGGACCACCTATCCGGCCGGCCAGGAGGTCAACTGGCTGTACGAAACTGAGCGAGAGAAATTCCTCCAGACTGGCGGCCACCCGGTCTATGGTGAAAAAGACATCACCTACCGCTTTAATTCTCAAGGATATCGCTGCTCGGAATTCGACGCTGGAGCCGACATACGAATCGTGGCAATTGGCTGTAGTTACGTTCTCGGACAAGCCCTGCCTCAGAGCGTGCTCTTCCCTGAGTTATTCGCCGAGCGGCTCCGCTCGAAGGTCGCTCCAAAGACGGTCGTCGTCTGGAACCTCAGCCTTTCTGGGGCGAGCAACGACTACATCACCCGCCTCCTCAATCTCGCAGTACCCCAACTCCGCCCGCATATCGTCCTGGTCAACTTCACGCACCTATCGCGCCGGGAATATGTCACCGTCGGCAACAAGTACGTGAACTACAATCCGCCATATACCCCGGTTGACGAGGTCATGAAGGACGTGTTCAGCCATTTTGCCGCCCTCGCGAGCCCCCTGGACGACCAGCTTAACTTCTACAGGAATTACAAGGCCATCGAATGCCGCCTCGCAGACTGCGAGTGGTTATATTCCCACCCCTATCAAAAAGAAATCGAACCGGTGGCCAGCCACCTGGATCTCAGTCGCTTCGCCGGTACCCTCCAATCAATCGACAAGGCTCGCGACCACGGCCACCCTGGACCGGAGAGCCATCGTCGCTTGACGGACCTCTATTGGGCGAAATTTCTCGAGCTAGGTGGACTGGAGACGTGATAGCTCAGCTCGGAGCCGCCGGCTTTTCGCCGTCCCCGTCCGCCTCGCCGCCGGAATATTCGGCGATCCTGTCGAATGCGTCGGAAAACATCTTGAGAAGCTTGGCCCTCGGGAGGTGCTTCAGCACGTACTCGTCGGCGCCGAGCTCCCGGGCCTGGACGAGCGTCTCCAGCTTGTCCTCAACGGAGACAACAATGATGGGCATCTTGGGATGCGCCGCCTTGAGCTTTTCGAGAATCTGCAGCCCGCTCACCTGAGGGAGATTGATGTCCAGGAGCACCACATCGGGCTTGTGCTCGTCTGCCAGCTGAAGCGCAGTGTGTCCCTCGGAGGCATCCCAGACCGTATGGATGCCCAGCTGGTTCAATAGAATGCGAAGGTATACGTGTACGTGGGGCTCGTCATCGACGATCAAAGCAGTAACGGGTCGCGGCATGGGTAGGAGACGCTAGGGTGGTGCTGTGGATCAATTGCAGGCGACTGACTAAAGGGGCCAGTGTGGCTTGGCCCGAGGCGAGGAACATTGCGCGCACTGCGCGCGCAAGACAAACTTTGAACTAGACCCCTATTCTGTTCATGGGTTCGCCGGCTTATGGCAACCCCTAAGAGTATGGTGGGCGCCAAGGGCGTCCATCACCTCCGGGTGAAGAGGCGGTCTTAGCTGCGGCTGGTTGCAGGCCTTTGCATCAGTAGACCCAGCAGCGTGAACATTGAGGCGCCGCACTATCAGCGCGCTCCGGTTGTGTAATGCCATTTGCACGTTAGGTTCTGCAGTATGAATTCAATTTCTTCGATCACTCACGAGAACATTGCTCGCCGGGCCCATGAGATTTGGGAAGAAGCCGGCCGGAGAGACGGCAACGAGACAATTCATTGGCTGCAGGCCGAAAGAGAACTTTGCGCACACCACGAATCGGCTGGAGAAGCAAAAGCCCTCCATGGAAAATCGGTGGAACCGCCCATTTCGGGAAGACACTCTTCTGAACAAATTCGGCACAGCACCAATTATGTTCATCCCGGCGTCACAACCGATTCATTGCATCACGTCCGCATCCGATAGAATATCGGAAAGGTCTTGCTTAGACTGGCGCGGAACTAGGCGCCCGTTCCGATAGCCCTCGAGCCGCGCCAAGTCTTGCTGGCGGTAAATTGCAGGAATTATGCTTTTGTTCTTAGAAAGCTAATGAACAATGACTTGGTGGACGCCGAGGGACTCGAACCCCCGACCCCCTCGGTGTAAACGAGGTGCTCTAACCAACTGAGCTAGGCGTCCCCTAAAGTCAGACGGCCGCGAGCGCGGCCCTGGGCCTGAGCAGACCCTCGCGAGCCATCACCTCGGCTATCTCAATGGCGTTGAGGGCCGCGCCCCTCCAGAGATTGTCACCGGTCACCCAGAGGGCCAGTCCGTTGGGGAGCGCCGTATCGAGGCGGATCCGCCCCACCCCGCACCTCTCCTTGCCGCTGAAGTCCAGGGGAGTGGGATATTCCAGGCGGGCGGGGTCGTCCACGAGCTGGGCGCCGGGGAACGAGGCGACAGCCTCGCGGGCCTCCGCGACGCTCACAGGACGCTCGAACTCGGCGTTGATCGCGACGGAGTGGGCCCGCACGACGGGCACGCGCACGCATGTCACGGAGACCGGCAGCTGCGGAAGGCCCAGGATCTTGCGGCTTTCCAGCATCATCTTGGTCTCCTCGCCCGTATAGCCGTTCGCCCCGAAATTATCCACCTGGGGAATCACGTTGAAGGCGATCTGGCGCTGCAGGACCTTGCGCGGGAGCTTGTCACCCTTCGCGTAGGCGATGACCTGCGCGTCGAGCTCGCGAACGGCCTCGGTGCCCGCCCCGGAGACCGACTGGTAGGTCGCCGCGATGTAGCGCCTGAGCCCAAAGCGCCTGTGCAGGGGCCAGAGGCCCATGAGCGCCACCGCGGTCGAGCAGTTCGGGCTGGCGATGATCCCCTTGTGCAGCCGGAGCGCCTCCGGGTTGATTCCGGGAATGACGAGGGGGACATCCGGGTCCATGCGCAGCGCCGAGCTCTTGTCGATCACGAGGCAGCCGGCCTTCACGGCATCGGGCGCGAGAGCGCGGGTCACCGGCCCGCCGGCCGCGAAAAAGGCGACGTCCAGCTGGGAGAAGATCCCGGGGCGGGCCTCCTCCACGGGGACGGGACGCCCCGAGAATTCCAGGGTCTTCCCGGCCGAGCGCGCCGAGGCGAAGAGACGGATGGCGCCCACCGGGAATTGGCGCGCCTCAAGGAGGCGCAGCAACTCTTGACCGGCGGCGCCTGTGGCGCCGACGATGCCGACTATGAAGGATGCCGTCTTTTCCATGGATTCGTTCTGGGAACCGTTTAACAAAACCCGTTCTTCGCTGGGCATCAAGCCAACAGACCGTGTCCTTGTCGTGCGGATCGGGGCGTCCACGCTCCAGCTCTACCGGAAGAAATCCCTTGTAAAATCCTATGTGGTATCGACTTCCAAACGGCCCCCATCGAACATTGCGAACTCGCTCGGCACGCCGACTGGCCTCCACGCGGTCGCGGAGCGGATCGGGGCGGGCCAGCCTCCGGGAATGGTCTTCAGGTCGCGCGTTCCCACGGGGCGCCATTTTTCCGAGCTCATCGCGGAATTTCCCGGCCAGGGGAACATGGTGACGAGCCGCATCCTCTGGCTCAGGGGACTTGAGCCCGGCGTCAACTCCGGCGGCGACGTCGACACCTACAAGCGCTATGTCTACATCCACGGCACCCACCGCGAGGAAGGGATCGGCAGGCCGATGAGCGCCGGATGCGTCCTCATGCGCAATTCCGACGTCGTGGAGCTCCACGACATGGTCCGCGCGGGCGACCTGGTGTGGATTGTGAGGTAGGCGGCAAGCGATGATCGGGATCCTCGACGACTCGGCCACGGCCGCCCCCTCCCCCAGCCGGGCGCCGGAGCTTGCCGCCAAGATTTTCTCCGAGGGGGGCCTCCTGCAGTCGGGCCTGGGCCTCGAGCACCGGCCCGGCCAGGAGCGGATGGCAAATGCGGTCGCCGCTGCCCTCCGGGACGAGGAGCCGGTCCTCTTCGAGGCCGGCACCGGGATCGGCAAGTCCCTCGCATACCTTGTCCCGGGAATCATCCATGCCACCGACTGCGGAAGGCAGATGATCGTCTCGACCCACACGATCTCGCTCCAGGAGCAGATCGAGAAGATGGACCTGCCGCTCTGCAGGCGCCTGTTCGACTCCGACCCCGGCCTCGGCCGGTACGCCGGCTTTGCGGCGACGGTGCTCGTCGGGAAGGCGAATTATCTCTGCACCTCGCGCCTCTCCCACGCGCTGGCGGAGCGGGCAAGCCTGTTTGACGATGCCGGATACGAGGAGCTCCTGAGGATAGCGGACTGGGCGGACTCGACGCAGACCGGCCTGCGCCACGAGCTCCAGCCGGCGCCCAGCCCGGACGTGTGGGAGTCGGTGAACGCCGACTCCACCTCCTGCTCAAGGCGCATCTGCGAGGGCGGACGCTGCTTCTACCAGCGGGCCCGCGCCCGGGTCCGCTCGGCCCAGGTCATCGTCGTCAACCACGCGCTCCTCTTCTCCCTCATCAGCGCAGGCGGCGCGCGGGCCGAGGGCGCGGGACCGGGCGCCTCGGGCGTCCTCTTCCCGGGCGACTTCGTCGTCCTCGACGAGGCGCACACGGTGCAGGAAGTGGCCGAGGACAACTTCGGCCTCTCGCTCAGCAGCGTCGGGGTCGACAGGACGCTCAAGCACCTCTTCAACCCAAGGACGCGGCGCGGACTCATGAAGAAGCGCGCCGACGCCGAGTTCGCAAGGCGGGTGGCGGACGCGCTCGGGGCGTCGGAGCAGTTCTTCGCGGCGGTTGCGTCGCGGCTCCTCGCGGAGCGGCCGATCGCCCGGGTGCGCGAGACGGGAGCCGCCGAGCCGCTTCCCTGCGAGCCCCTTGCGGCCCTGGAGCGGAGCGTCGCAAAGGCCGCGGACAGCCTCGAGGACGGGCGCGAGCGCGACGAGCTCCTGGAGCAGAAGACGCGCCTGCGGGCGATTCGCGGGGGGATCGACGAGTGGCTGGCGCTTGCGAACACGGGTCATGTGTACTGGGCCGAGAGGGGCGGGCGCAGGCAGACGATCGTGACCCTGCGCAGCGCGCCCGTGGATGTCGCGCCGGAGCTGGAGCGCTGCCTCTTCGGGGCCGGGGTCAGCGTGGTCTGCACAAGCGCGACCCTGGCCGTCGCAGGGGAGATGGCCCCGTTTGCGTCGCGCATCGGCGCCGCCTCGGCGCGGGCCGAGATCGCCGTCTCCCCCTTCGACTTCGACAGGAACATGCGGGTCTATGTCGCGGCCGACGTCCCGCCCCCGTCGCTCCAGGACCCGAGGGCCTCGATCGACGCCCTCGCCGACTATGTCGGCTTCTGCTGCGCGCGGGTGCGCGGGGGCTCCCTCGTCCTCTTCACGAGCTACCGCGACATGCAGGCAGTCGCGGCGATCGTCGGCCCTCTCCTCGGCACGCTCGGGCGCCCGTTCCTCATCCAGGGCGGCGACATCTCGAGGACGGAGCTCGCGCAGAGGATGCGCGAGGCCGGAAACGCGGTCCTCTTCGGGACCGACAGCTTCTGGACGGGCGTCGACATTCCGGGGGACGCGCTCTCCCAGGTCGTCCTGGCCCGCCTTCCCTTCAGCCCGCCGTCGGACCCCATCTCCGAGGCGAAGTCGGAGCTCATCCGGGACCGGGGGGGAGACCCGTTCAACGAGCTCACGCTTCCCGAGGCCCTGATCAAGTTCCGCCAGGGCGCGGGCAGGCTCATCCGGACCAAGTCCGACCGCGGGCTGATCACGGTCCTCGACAGCAGGGTCCTGGCCAAGTCCTACGGACGTCTCTTCATGGAGAGCCTGCCCCAGCCGGCGTTTGTGCGAATAACCCGTGAAACTCGCGACGAGCAATTTCGTCCTTTCACCTGACGGGTGCAGGCCTATCCTCAGCCTCCCCTAATGTCGATCCTTCGTGCCACGCACACCACCGATGTCGGCAACGTGAGGACCGAGAACGAGGACCGGTTCCTTTTCGACGAGGAGGCGCAGCTCTTCGGCGTCGCCGACGGGGTCGGAGGGCTCCCGGGCGGCGGGGAGGCCGCCCAGGAGGCGGTCGATGTCATCACGGCCGCCGTCCGGGCGAGGGGCCCCTACGGGGAGCTCGACCTGACGGCGATCGTCGAGGAAGCCAACGAGGCCGTGGCTGCGCTGGGGCGGCGCATCAGCCCGGGTGTCGGCGTCGGCTCGACCCTTGTCATGGCATGCATCCGCAGGTCGAAGCTCAAGCTGGCCCACGTGGGCGACTCGCGCGCCTATTTCTGGCGCAAGGGGGATTTTATCTGCCTGACCGAGGACCACACCGTCGAGAACGAGGCCCGGCGCCGGCGCGCGCGGGGCGAGGTCGTCTACTACAGCGAGTCCCAGCGGGGGGCGCTCACGCGCTGCATCGGCCAGGCGATGGCCCCCGAGGTCGACATCGCCGACATTCCCCTCATCACCGGCGACCGGATCATATTCTGCTCGGACGGGGTCACCCGGATGATCTCGGACCAGGAGCTGCGCGAGATCGTCGGCGCGACCGACGATCCGGCCGCGATTTCCCGGGGCCTCGTCACGCTCGCGGTGACGCGCGGCGGGCCGGACAATGCAACGGTCGTGGCCGTGGTCGTCGACATGCCCTAAAGCGCCGGGGCGCCTCAGGCCACGAACGGATTGTAGCGGAGCTCGTTGCCGGCCGTCGTCATCGGCCCGTGTCCCGGGGCCACGACCGTGTCCGCGGGCACGGCCTCCAGAACGCGGCGCAGGTGGGCGCGCAGCTGCTTCTGGCAGTGGTACGGGCCGCCGGCGGACCCGGCAAAGACCAGGTCGCCCGAGACGAGGAGCGACCGCGAGGACGGGACGGCGGCCGATCGGACGAGGTAGCAATTGTGCATGGCGCAGTGCCCGGGTGTCCTGAACGCCGTCACCTCGAGGGCGCCCACGCGGACGCTCTCCCCCTCCCCCAGCCCTCGCGCCGGCGCCGCCCGAGCGCCGGCGGGAATGTACGCGAGGGGCGCATTGAAGCGCTCCACGGCCCCGGCGAGCCCGCCGGCATGCTCCGCCTCGACGTGCGTCACGAAGATCGCGTCGACCGACCGGATCGCCCTCGGCCACGCCGACTCCAGGGCCGCGACGGCGGGGCCCGCGTCGAACAGGAGCCCGCGCGAGGACTCGGACTCAGCCACGACATACGCGTTGACGACGCCGATTCCGTGCGTCATCCGCAGGGGCCAGACATTGAAGGGAAGGCCCTCGGCGTCCGGCAGCGGGTACTTGCCCGACGCCAGGGCGCACAGCCCGACCTCGTTCAGGCCAAGGGCCGCCGCCATCCTGCCGCACTCCCCGGGACCCAGCTCGGGGCGGTAGTCGATCGCGTCGAGGATCGAGGAGACCGGCACGCCGGACTTCTCGGAGAGCGTCTCAGGGGTGAGTCCCGCGCAGCTCATCGCCTTCTCAAGCACGTCGCCGAGCTCGTCTTCAAGCGGGATCTGCAGGATGGGCGTCACTGGGTTCGGGTGGCCGAGTTTGAGGGACGATATCCAATCCGTCCGGATTATTCAACGCATGAGCGCGCGATGCAGCGTTGAACTCGCCTGGGGATCCGTCTCGAATCCGCGCGCCATGGAACCGTCGCAAGAGGAGGTACTCGACATATTCACGCGCACCCGCGCGCTCCTGACGGGCCACTTCGTCCTTCGCTCCGGCCTCCACAGCGGCCACTACTTCCAGTGCGCCCAGGTCTGCCAGCACATGGACGCCGTCGAGCGCCTGTCGGAGCTCCTCCTCGGGAAGGTCCGGGCCAAGGGATGGGATTTCTCGACGGTCCTCGCGCCCGCGATGGGCGGGCTCGTGATCGGCCAGGAGGTCGCCCGCCGGGCGAAGGCCCGGTACATCTTCTGCGAGAAGGAAGCCAACGTCCTTGTCCTGCGGCGCGGCTTCGCGTTCGCCCCCGGGGAGCGCGTGCTCGTGGTCGAGGACGTGGTCACCCGCGGCGGCCGCGTGGTCGAGTGCCTCGACATTGTCCGCAAGGGCGGCGGCGTGGCGGCGGGGGTCGCCATGCTGGTCGACCGCAGCGCTGGGTTGGTCCGCTTTGACGCACCGTCCGTGTCGCTCCTCGAGCTCAGCTTTCCCACCTACCCGGCGGATGCGGTGCCCGAGGCCCTGGCAAGGATCCCGGTCGAGAAGCCCGGGAGCTGACCCGGGCGCCGGGCGGCCCCTCCTAGCGGACTGTCACGACGATGTACCTCTGGTAGCCGCGGTAGGAGACGAGAAGCAGGTTGTGGCCGGGATGAAGGCTCGCCCTCGCGGTCTCCACGTCGGCGACCGGGACCCGGTTGATCTCGATGATGACGGCGCCCACCGGGAGGTCCTCGGCATGCTCGGAGTTCTCCTTCACGTCGGTCACGACCACGCCCGTGATCCGCGGGTCGAGCTCGAAGCGCTTCCGGGCTTCGTCGTTTATCTTGTCGACCTGGACGCCGCTCAGGAGCTCGTTCGGCGCGTCGGCGAACTGCGTGAGCACCACGTTCACCCCGACCGGCTTGCCGTCCCGGGACAGGTCTATGCTCACCTTGCTGCCGGGGGGCATCTCGGCGATCGTCAGGCGGAGCTCGTCGCGGCTCTGGATCTCCTTGCCGTTGATTTTCAGGATGACGTCGCCGAGCTGGACGCCCGCCTTCGCCGCCGGGCCCTCGGGGATGACATCGGTGATGATGACGCCCTTGGTGTTTCCCGGCAGGTGGACCTGCTCGGCCACCTCGGGGGTGAGGGGCTCCGAGCCCACACCGAGGAAGCCGCGGGTCACGGTGCCCGTCTCGATGAGGCTCTTCATGACCCCGGCCGCCAGGTTGACCGGGACCGCGAAGCCGATGCCGATGTTCCCGCGCGAGGGTGATACGATGGCGCTATTGATCCCGACCAGCCTTCCCTTCGCGTCGACGAGGGCGCCGCCCGAGTTGCCGAGGTTGATCGCGGCGTCGGTCTGGATAAAGTCCTCGTAGCCCGCGACATCGTCCAGGATGTGGACGTTGCGGCTCTTGGCCGAGACGATCCCCATCGTGACCGTCTCGCCGACGTCGAGCGGGTTGCCCACGGCGAAGACGACGTCGCCGACACGCAGTTTGTCGCTGTCCGCGAAGGTGATCGCCTGCAGCCCCGTCGTGTCGATCTTCACGACGGCGACGTCCGTCTTGGGATCGGAGCCGACGACCTTCGCCGGAAATTCGCGGTCGTCGGAGAGGACGACCGTGAGCTCGTCGGCATCCTCGACGACGTGGTTGTTCGTGAGGATGAAGCCGTCGGACGACACGATGACGCCCGAGCCGAGGCCCACCTCCTTGGTGGTGTGGTCCTCATCGGGGGTGTCCCCGAAGAACTGCCTCAGGATGGGGTTATCGAGGTGCTCGTGCACGGTCTTGGAGGTCTTGATGGAGACCACCGCCCGCCTGACAGGCTCGACGATGTCGGCATAGCTCGCGATGGGCGCGGAGCTGCCGTTGTCGACGGGGGTGAAGTCAGTCTTTAGCTCGGGCATCTTTACGGGGGCGGGCGCGGGGGCGGGGGCGATTCCGTCCGCGCGCGCGGCGACCGCGAGGCCGAATGCCAGGGCGACGGCCGAGGCCGCTGGGAAGCTGGAGAAAATTCTGTGGTTCATGAAGTGGTGGGGGGTGACCTGCAAGGAGGGCTCCTGGTTCCAACGTTGGAGGCGGCCCGCCCGCTCAGAAGCCCTTGATGCGAAATAGGCTGGTTATGCTCTCGTTCGTGTTGATGCGCTGGATCGCCTGCCCCAGGAGCCCGGCGACATTGAGGACCGTGACCGGGAGGCCCTTGGTTTCGATCGGCACCGTGTTGGTCGTGATCAGCTCGTCAATGATCCCGCTCCTGATCCGCTCGTAGGCGACCTCATTAAGGATGCTGTGGCTTACGGCGGCGCGAATCCGGCGCGCGCCGCGCTCGCGCAGCATCTTCGCGGCCGCCGTGAGCGTTCCCGCGGTCTCAGTGATGTCGTCAACGAGGAGGATGTCGCAGCCGTCGACCTCGCCGACCACGCTGATCGCCTCGACGGCCGTCGCGCTCAGGCGCCGCTTGGCGACCATCCCCAGGCTCGCGCCCATGAGGTCCGCATAGGCCGCTGCCATCTTCATCCCGCCGACGTCCGGCGAGCAGACGACGAGGGTATCGCTCTTCGTCTTGGAAAGGTACTCGAAGAAGACCGGCGAAGCGTAGAGGTGGTCGACCGGGATGTCGAAGAACCCCTGGATCTGCTGGCTGTGGAGGTCCATCGTGAGAATCCGGCTCGCCCCGGCTGAGACCAGGAGGTTTGCAACGAGCTTGGCCGTGATCGGCACGCGGGGCTGGTCCTTCCTGTCCTGGCGAGCGTAGCCGTAAAAGGGCAGGACGGCGGTGATCCGCTGGGCCGACGCCCGGCGGGCCGCGTCGATCATGATCAGCAGCTCCATCAGGTGGTGGTTGGTCGGCGGGCACGTCGACTGGATGATGAAGACGTCGTGGCCGCGGATGTTCTCGTCGATCTTCACGAACGTCTCGCCGTCCGGGAAGCTCGTCACGGTGGCCTGCCCAAGCGGGATCCCGATGTGCCGGCAGATGTCCTCGGCAAGCGGCCTGTTGGAGTTGCCGGAGAAAATCTTGAGTCGGGATTCGCCCATGGGGGGTCGATCTTGAGGGAGGCGATGCGGGAGGCTACCCCAAAATTAGCGATTGCGCCCGAATCCGCCAATTTGCCTGAGCGCCTCGTAGGCCGCCACCCCCGCCGCCGTGCTCAGGTTCATCGACCTGAGATCGGGATTGGCGTGCGGGATCTCGACCCTCCAACCGGACAGCTCCTCGTGGAGCCAGTCCGGGGCCCCGCTTCCCTCGTTCCCGAAAACGAGCCCGTCGCCGTCCCCAAAGCGCGCGTCCCAGAAGCTGCGCTCCGCCCGGGTTGTGAAGAGCCAGAGGCGGCCGGGACCGTCCGCGCTCGCCCTGAACGCCTTCCAGTCCGCGTGCTCGCGCACGTCGAGCGAGAACCAGTAGTCCATCCCCGCCCTGCGCAGGTTCCTGTCCGTGATCTTGAACCCGAGGGGATGGATGAGATGGAGCCTCGACTTCGTGAGGGCGCACATCCGGCCCACGTTTCCCGTATTCTGGGGGATTTCCGGCTGGAAGAGCACAATGTGGATCATCGGTGGGGGCGGACCCATCGTTTGTCGCCGTTGCCCCGGGCAAGGCAAGCGCCTTGCGCGTTGCGTTCCTCCCCTCCCCGCGATCAACTCTCAGCCGATCCCCACAATACCCTGTCGTGAAACCTGAGCGGAAGAAGAGACCACCTCCCCGCCGCTCGATCGTTTTTGTCGACGATGAGAGGTCTTACGTGGAGCTGATGGCGCAGATGATCGGTGAAAACATGGACTGCAAGGTCCATGCGTTCACCAATCCCGTCGTTGCGCTCGAGAACCTGGCCGGGATCTCGGCGGGGGTCGTCATCACGGACTACTCGATGCCGCAGATGGACGGGATCGAATTCATCCGGCGGGCAACGAAGGTCACTCCCAAGTCGGCGTTCATCATGATCACGGGGCACGACCTCGATATCATGAAGGACGACCTCGATGCCCTGAAGAGGTTAAAGCTGCGCCTTCAGAAGCCCTTCGGATGGCGCCCGCTGGCCGAGGCCGTCCTGAGCGTCTGGCCGGGAGACGACTCGCCTGTTCTCCGGGAAGAGTGACAGGAGTCCGGACCGCTCAGCCCTCTACCGAGAGGCCCTCGTTGTCGGCCAGGAGGATCCTGCCTTCGCTTGGCATCGAGGCCTGAGCGAACGCAGCCGTCATCGCCGCGTACACGGCGCCGGACTTCCCCTGCTCGCAGACGCAGAGCACGCTTGAGCCGCTTCCGCTGAGCCATCCGGTCCACGCGCCCGCAGCGACGCCGGCTGCGATCGCGCCGCGCCCCCCCGGAATCTGCGGGAGGCGGTAGGGCTCGTGGATGAAGTCGCCCGACACATTGCGGAGCCGGGCGAAGTCGCGCGAGGCAAACGCGGCCACGAGGTAGGCCGCGCTGTTGACGCTCCTGACCGCGTCAAAGAAGGGCAGCGTGGCCGGGAGTGCGCCCCTCGACTCCTTGGTCACGAGCTCGACCGGCGGCGAAACGACGACAAAGGCGACACTGGCGGGAATCTCGAAGCGCTGCGAGTCCACATAGGCCCCCGTCGAGGGATCGGTCCTGGAGACGCAGAAGCCTCCCAGGACTCCCGCGCCCGCATTGTCGGGGTGCCCCTCTATAGCGGCCACGAGGCCGACCATGCGCCGTCGGCCAAGCCCCGTGCCATGAATGGCATCGAGCCCGGCGAGAACGCCGGCAAGGACGGTCACGCTTGATCCGAGACCCCGGGCGGGCGGGACGTCCCCGTCGATCCTGAACCGAAACCCGGCATGCGGAAGGCCGGTCTCCCGGGAAAATGCCGCGGCGGCCTCCCCGGCCATCTCCTTTGCCCTGGAGTCGGCAGGCCGCTCCGGCACCGGGCCGGAGCCATCGGAGCGGGCCACCGTCACGCGGTTGTAGAGATTGAGCGCAAGGCCGATCGTGTCGAATCCCGCGCCGCAGTTCGAGGTGCTCGCGGGCACTCTCACGACGACTGAATCGGGCGCGCTCATCCCCGGCGCGACCTTAGCGCCTTGTTGATCTCCCTCATCTGCGCCTTCCTTTTCAGGTCCTCGCGCTTGTCGAAGAGCTTCTTTCCGGTGCAGAGGGCCACCTCGACCTTCACGAGGGCTCCCTTGAAGTACATCCGCAGCGGAATGAGGGCCTTTCCGCCCGCATTGAGCGCCAGTTCGATCTTCCGGATGTCGCCGCGGTGAAGGAGGAGCTTGCGGACCCTTTTCGGATCGTGGTTCAGGGTGTTGCCAAACGCATAGGGCTCGATGTGGGCGCTGTACATCCACACCTCGAGCTTCTCCACGCGGCAGAATGCGTCGCTTATCTGGGCCCGACCCGTCCGGATCGACTTGACCTCGGTGCCCTGGAGCTGGATCCCCGCCTCGAAGCGCTCTCCCACCTCAAAGTCGCGGAATACCTTCGAGTTGCGGATCTCCGAAAGGCGCGGGGGGCCTTTTTTGTTCGCGGCCATGGGAGGCGTCGTTTGCGAGGCCTGCGAACGACCGATTCCACCCGCGCCCGGGGCGCGGCCCGCGGTCAGTTCTCGCCTGCCTCGAAGCTGATCTTCTCCTCGATAATCTCGCGCAGCGCGATGTCCTCGGGCGAGAGCTTCTCCAGCGACTCGACCAGCGGGCGGTTGCCGCGCTTCAGCTGCTTAACGCGGCGCGACACGACATTGATAAGGATGTTGGGGTCCAATATCTTGCCGAGCGCCTGTTTGATGTAGTCGTCCCTCATAACGGTGAGTGTTTCAATGCGGAAACGGCGAAACTGACGAGGCAATAAGGTGGGTCAAGGGCGAATTTAACTTGTCTTGGAGGGTGCCGGGAAGTAATTCGTCCAACCTTTAACTCCCAACTTTCGCCACCCATTTTGCCATGTCACAGCACAAGAGCCTCCAAGGATCCAACGGTCTCGTCGTCAAGCGCAACGTGCTCAAGCGTTTCGAACGCATAGACTTGCTGAAGAAGCGGGGTTACTGGAAGCCGGGCGACCGCGTGCAGGGACTGCGCAAGACCAAGCCGGACGTCTGAGCGGCCCTTGCACGACCTGATCCAGCGTCTCGTCGCTTCGTACCAGCATTCGCTGCAGACGGGCGGATACCCGTATATTGTCTTCTTGATGGCGATCGAGAGCTCGGTGATTCCGCTGCCGAGCGAGCTGGTCATCCCCCCTGCGGTGCTTCTCGTCAGCGCGGGAAGCAGCTCGATGAGCTATATGGGGATCACTTTTGCCGCAGCGTTTGGGAGCTGGGTCGGGGCAAGCGTCATGTACTGGGGCGCTCGGATCGCCGGGCGGCCGCTCGTGCTCAAGTTGAGCGAATACGGCGTCAGGCTATCCGAATGGCTGCGCCGATTCGGCCGCATCGGGGCCTTCCTCGCGTGGCTGATTGTCGGCCACCTGTTCGTCACGCCTGAAAAGTTGGAGCAGGCCGAACGGTGGTCGCAGCGGTTTGGCAGCTTCGGTATATTCCTCTCGAGGATGCTCCTCGTCGTCCGGCACCTGATCGGGATCCCGGCCGGCATCGTCCGAATGAATTTTATTAAATACTCGGTCTACACTTTCCTCGGATCGCTAGTCTGGTGCGGCGTCCTCGTGTACGTGTCGTTCATCGCCGGCAAGGACGAGCGCCTCATGCACGGCGAGTTCAAGGAGATGGCCTATTGGGCCACGGGATTCGCCGCGGTCGTCGGCTCGGCCTACTATTTCCTCGTCCACCGGCTTTCGCGAAAGGCCGCGTAGCGTGGCCGAGCGGAACCCGGCCGATTCAGCGAAGGATCCACTGGCCGAATGCGGCCATTAGAGCGACGAGCGCCCACGGCGGCGTTCCCAGCTTCGCCAGCAGGAATGCCGCGACAACCGCCGCCGCATCGCGCGGAGTTGCCACGTTTTCAGTGCATAGCGGGCGGTAGAGCGCGGCGACAAGGATACCGACGACGGCTGCGTTGATGCCGTCGAGGGCCGACTGCGCCCAGGTTCGGCTTCGCAGGAGGTGCCAGAAGGGGTATGTGCCGCCCACGAGGAGCCAGGCCGGCAGGAAGATCGCAAAGAGGCCGATGAGGCCGCCCATCCATGCATGGTCCCCTCTCGTGATCGCCGTCCCCAGGAACCCGGCGAAGGTGAAAAGCGGGCCGGGCAGGGCCTGGGCGGCCCCGTAGCCTGCGAGGAAGGCGTCGTCGGTGATCCATCCCGGAGGGACGACGACCGAACGCAGCAGCGGGAGCACGACGTGGCCGCCCCCGAAGACAAGGGAACCGACACGGTAGAACCCGTCGAACATCTCGACCGACCTTTCGCGGCCAACGGCCGCCAACGCGGGCAGCAGGAAGATGAGCAGCGCGAAGAGGGCGAGCGACGCGGCGGCCCATGCGTGGCCGCGCGTGAATCCAGCGGGCGCCGGTCCATCGGGGGTGTCCCGCCCGCGGTAGATCCAAACGCCCGCAAGCGCGCATCCCGCGATGGCGCCCACCTGCCAGGCGGCTCCCGAGAGAAGGAGGACCGCCGCCGTCGAGGCGGCGGCCAGGATCCGGCGCTGCCAATCCGGGCAGAGCCTGAAGCTCATATCCCAGGCGGCGGCGGCTACGACCGCCACCGCCGCGAGGCGGAGCCCGTGGAGCCAGCCCACGTGGCGCAGGTCGCCCAGCGAGTAGATGCCGTATCCAAAGGCGATCATCAAAACGGCGGACGGCAGCATGAAGCACAGCGAGCCGGTGAGCGCCCCGGCGACACCGGCGCGGCGCATCCCGAGGGCGAAGACAACCTGGCTGCTCGCGGGCCCCGGTAGAAACTGGCAAAGGGCCACGATGTCGGCGTAGGCCGCGTCATCGAGCCAGCGGCGGCGCTCGACGAATTCCTTGCGGAAATATGCCAAGTGCGCGAAGGCTCCCCCGAACGAGGTCAGGCCGAGCCGCAGGAATGCGCCTCCCACCTCGGTCAGCTCTTTCAGTTTTGGCAATGTGGAATGCGGACGGTCAATCGTCGTCCTCCGGCCTGCCGTCCAGGTTGCCCGGAAGGTTGTCCGGAAGAAGCAAATAATAGAGCATCAGCCACCATCCCCACGAGAGTCGGTAGAGGAGAAGCGGGACTACAAGTCCGACAATGATTGTGATGGCCAGAGCGGCATCGGCCCCGAGCTTTCCCGAAGCGTAAAGTGCGATGACCGGAATGATCAGGCAGAACACGGTGACTCCGTAGTTGATCACGAACGGCCCGAGGAACGCGCCGTCCCCGTTCTCAATCCTGAGTCCGCAGTTCGGGCATGCCTTGTTGACTTTGAAGAGCCTGCCCTCCTGAAAAAGCGTCCTTTGCCCGCAATTGGGGCAGCGTCCGGTCATCCCGTTCGCTATGACGCCCATCCGCGTGACCCTCATGGCGACAGGGGGCGCCCGGAGGTCACGAGTTGGGAGCGACGCCCCTGTGATAAACCGTTCGAACCTTTTCCAGGGTCGCAAGGCCGGCCGGCATCATCTCGTCCAAAACCGGCAGGAAGGCGTTTATCTTCCCCTCGCTGTCCACGATCTCGACGACGACCGGCAGATCGTCGGAGAGGCGCAGAATCTTGGTCGTATGGAGCCTGCTGGACTTCCCGAACCCCATGGAGCCGCGCAGGACCGTGGCACCGGCGAGATGCAGCTCACGCGCCTTCATGACGATCGCCTCGTACAGCGGCTGGTGCTTGTACCTGGCGGTCTCGCCGATGAAGATTCGCAGGAGTACCGAGTCTGTGGGAATATCCATGGTCAGGAGCCTTTCGTGGAATTGATGAGCGCGCCGGCCACGTGGCCGAGCCAGACTGCAACGAGGCAGAAGACGACGGAGCCGGCGATGTTACCCCCGGCGCGCAGCCATTCGCCGTCCTGGGCGAGCTTGAGGGTGCCCAGGCTGAAGGAGGAGAAGGTCGTGTAGCCGCCGCAGATGCCGACCATGAAGAACTGGCGGCCCTCGGCGCCCACGAACCATCGCCCGCCAGGCGGCTCGGTCAGGGTCGCGAAGAAGCCGATGATGAATGAGCCCGTCACATTGATGATCAGGATGTCCCAAGGGAACGCCCGGCCGAAATGGCTTGCGACATAGCCGCTCAGAGCGAAACGGGACACCCCGCCGATCGCGCTGCCGATTGCTATCCAGAGGTAAAGGGACATGATGAATCTAATGCGTTAGTTCGCAGTAGGAGTCATCGGCCGGGTGATTCCGGCGGTTTACCCGCAGGGCGAGAAGGCAGATTCCATTGCCGGGCCATAGCTTGGAGAATTTCCGCCTATTCGCAATCCAAAAGGACCCCTGCCCCCTCGGAAGCTGTCTAGCCTTGGGATCAAGGCCCGAACATGAACCTAACCATCCTCTCGTTCCTATTGGCTCTTCTGGGTACCGCCTGCTGGGGCGTGTGCTTCTGGTGGATGTTCAGGATCTCGGAGAAGCAGAATCACCTGCTGGACAAGCTCGGCGACCAGGGCAAGCGGATCGAGAGGCTCTCCAAGATCGAGCACGACCTCATCAAGGAGGTCCATCCCCAGGTCAGCGACATCAAGGAGGGTATGCAGGAGATGATGGCCGCCGTGAAGGAGAACACGGAGAGCAACAACGCCCCGTCCGCGAAGCCCAAAAAGGGCTAGCGCGATCTCCCGGGCGCCGGCGCCGAGCCCGTCAGCCCTCCAGGCTCGGGTTGTCGATCCCGAGCGCCGTCGCCAAGTCGGTGAGGTGCTCCTGCTCCTGGACGGTGATTTCCCGCAGGACCTCGCTCAGGCCGAACTCGCCCATCGCCTCGGCCTGGCGGATGCGCTGGCGGTAGTTCAGGATGGTTACGCGCTCGTTCTCGAGATCGAATCGGAGCATGTCGGCTGCCTTGTCCGAGACCTTCACTTCCTTCGGCCAAACAACGGGCGCGCCGTTAAAGTAATCGATCTGCTTTGCGATGAGGAGCGCATGGCTCAGCTCCTCGGCGGCGTGGCGCTCCAATTCGCCGGCGATATGCTGATACTGCGCCCCTTTTATTGTCTGGCTGTAGACAACGTAGCCTATCACCGCCTGGTATTCGCGCGCCAGGTCCTCGTTGAGCAGCCGGATCATCTCTTCACGTGTGATTGGAGTGGTTTCATTCATGGAGTCCCGGAGTTTATACGGATTCGCGCCGGCGAACTGAATGGGGCAAAGACCTACCCTGAAACTGACTGGCCACCCTTGTCGGTGGATGCAACCGTTGCGAGACAGCCGTCTCGGACCGTGATAATGCCGGCCAATCAAGCGGGCACTCCGCCGGTTCACACCAAACTCAAAGGCACGATCTTCACATGAAAAAACGAACGCTTGGAAACAGCAACCTCGAGGTCTCGGCGCTCGGGCTCGGGTGCATGGGAATGAGCTTCGCTTTCGGCCCGCCGGGAGAGAAAAACGAGATGATCGCGCTCATCCGTTCCGCAGTGGAGCGCGGCGTCACGTTCTTCGACACGGCCGAGGTCTACGGCCCATACACGAACGAGAACCTTGTGGGCGAGGCCCTCGCTCCACTCCGAAACCAGGTCGTGATCGCGACCAAGTTCGGATTCAAGTTCGACGAAAACGGGAAGCAGAACGGCCTGAGCAGCAGCCCCGCGAATATCAGGCGGGTTGCTGAGGCATCTCTGAAACGCCTGCGCACCGACGTAATCGACCTTTTCTATCAGCACCGAGTCGATCCGGACGTGCCCATTGAGGAGGTGGCCGGAGCGGTAAAGGAGCTCATCCAGCAGGGCAAAGTGAAGCATTTCGGCATGTCGGAGGCGGGTGTCCAGACGATCCGCCGTGCGCACGCCGTCCAGCCGGTTACCGCTCTCCAGAGCGAATACTCGCTGTGGTGGAGGGAGCCGGAGGCCGAGGTCCTGCCGACGCTCGAGGAGCTTGGGATCGGTTTCGTTCCCTTCAGCCCCCTCGGCAAGGGATTCCTCACCGGCAAGATCGACGAAAACACAAAGTTCGATCCCACTGACTTCCGGAACATTGTGCCCCGGTTCACCCCGGAGGCGCGCAAGGCCAACAAGGCCGTGGTCGACATGGTGACCTCCATTGGCGCGCGGATCGGGGCGACACCCGCCCAAGTCGCGCTCGCGTGGCTCTTGGCGCAGAAGCCGTGGATTGTCCCGATCCCCGGGACGACAAAGCTGCACCGCCTCGAGGAGAACCTTGGCGCGGCATCCATCGAGCTCACCCCGGACGATCTGCGAGCGATCGAGTCCGCCTCCGAGGGGATTACGGTTCAGGGGGCTCGCTATCCCGAGCACCTCCAGAAGCTGGTCGGCCGTTGACAGCCTGGGCGCCGGGCAAGAAAACGAAGCATGCCAGCAGTCGAGGGATGGGATGACTTCTACATTCTCGTCGGCTCTTCCGCGGGCGCGCTGATCGGCCTGCAGTTCGTCGTCATCACGCTCATCGCCGACACGCCGATCCCCCGAGCGGACTCGCAGGCCGGCGCCACGTTTGGAACGCCGACCGTGGTCCATTTCGGCGTCGCGCTGTTCCTATCGGCGATCGTGAGCGCGCCTTGGAGCGGAATCGGCCCGATCGCGGTCATCTGGATCCTGACGGGCCTGTCCGGCACCGCATACGAGGCCTACCTGGCCAGGCGCCTGAGGATTCAGAACGTCTACATGCCCGTCCTCGAGGATTGGCTCTTCCACGTGATGCTTCCGCTGGGGGCCTACACGGCGCTGGTCATCTCTGGCTGCTCGGCCTGCTCCCACCCGCGCCGGGCCCTCTTCCTCGCCGCCGCGTCGTCGCTATCGCTTCTCTTCATCGGCATTCACAATGCGTGGGACGCAGTCACCTATCACGTCTTCGTCCAGAAGCGGGAGCTTCGGGAGAAGGAGCAAACCCCCACGGCGAAGGAGTGACATGCGAATCGGCATCCTGGGTTCCGGACTCATGGGCGGCAAACTCGGCACGCTTTTCGCGCGCGCTGGCCACGTGGTAGTTTTCAGTTATTCGCAGAGTGAAGAAAAGTTGAGCCGGCTCGCGCACGAAGCGGGGCCCACGGCGCGCGCTGGCAGTCCGCTTGACGCAGCCCAGGGATCCGACGTTCTTTTGCTTGCGGTCTACTGGTCGCGCGTCGGCGATGTGTTGAGGGAGGCAGGCGACCTTTCCGGCAGGACAATCGTGACCTGTTCGCTGCCGATGAACGGCGCCAACACCGAACTCGTGCTCGGGCACACGACCTCGGGCGCGGAGGCGCTTGCGAAACGGGTGCCGGGAGCCCACGTCGTCTCCGCCTTCAACACCATTCCAAGCGAGGTGCTCTTTGGCGTGTATGCGGCGAGGGGGAAGGTGCCGGCGCCGAGCATGCTGTACTGTGGGGACGACCCCGGCGCGAAGGACGTCGCCGCGGCGCTGATCCAGGACCTGGGATTCGAGGCGATTGACGTCGGCCCACTGGCGAGCGCGCGCTACACTGAGCCGCTCGCGATGGTCATTGCCCACATGGCGTATGATGGCGAGGGGGGTCCGGAACTGGCCTACCGCATCGAGCGCTTTGGACGGGGCGAATGACTCGCTTCCGCGTGTGGAGCCGCTGGGCGGCGGATGCGTGGACCGGATGGAGCCCACCTGCGCCGGCGCTCAGCTTGAGGCCGAAATGGCTGCCCGGCCTGGATTCGAACCAGGACTAGGTGAGTCAAAGTCACCGGTGCTACCATTACACCACCAGGCAGTAAAATGAGCCGAGGAACGTGCCGCCCCGACGCTAACCCGGTCAAGTGCGGAATCGAGCCCGTTCGCACTGGGGAGTTGACGCCCTATTTGCCCAATCGTTTCATTTGGACCCATGCACGCCCCCCTAACCGTGGATCCCAGGGTGAAGTACAAGCGCATCATCCTCAAGCTCTCGGGAGAGCTCCTGCGCGGCGACAAGTCGGGCGACCCCATAGACGCGGAGGCCCTTGAGCGCACCTGCAAGCAAGTTAAGGAGATTCACGAGCTGGGGGTCCAGATCGGCGTCGTCATCGGGGGCGGAAACATCTTCCGGGGGCTCATCGGCGAGAAGCGCGGCGTGGACCGGACGACGGGCGACTACATGGGCATGCTCGCCACGGTCATCAACGGGATGGCGATCATGGACCGCCTCGAGAAGATGGGGGTCATGACGCGCGTTCAGAGCGCGATCCCGATGAACCAGATTGCCGAGCCCTTCATCCTGCGGCGCGCAATCCGGCACATGGAGAAGGGCCGCGTCGTCATCTTCGTGGCGGGCACCGGCAACCCCTACTTCTCGACGGACACGACGGCGGCCCTGCGTGCCTCGGAGATGCACGCCGACATCATCGTCAAAGCGACGAAGGTCGACGGGATCTACGACAAGGACCCGAAGAAGCACCCCGACGCGGTAAAATACGACGAGATCACCTTCATCGACGCCCTGAAGCAGCGCCTGAAGGTCATGGACTCCACGGCCTTCTCGCTCTGCCTCGACAACCACGTGCCGATCCTTGTCCTCGACCTCCTCGAGGAGCATGCGATCCTGCGTGGGGTGACCGGCAAGAAGGTCGGCACCCTCGTCAAGGGCTGACCCTCTCACCCCAAACCCCTATCCCCCATGGCCCATCCCCTCCTCGCCGACGCCCAGTCAAAGATGAAGAAGGCGGTGGACCACACGCTCCACGAGTTCGCGTCGATCCACACCGGCAAGGCCACGCCGGCGATGGTGGACAGCGTCATGGTCGAGGCCTACGGATCCCAGATGCGCCTTAAGGAATGCGCGGCGATCACGACGCCCGACGCGCGCATGATCGTGATCCAGCCCTGGGACGCCAGCCTGACGAAGGCCATCGAGAAGGCGATCCAGGTCGCGAACCTGGGGTTCAACCCGGTTGTCGACGGCAAGGTGGTCCGCGTCCCCTTGCCCGACATGAGCCGCGAGCGCCGGATCGAATTCGTAAAGACCGCGTCGCGGCTCGCCGAGGAGGGCAGAGTCCACGTGCGCAACGTCCGCCGCGACGTCATGGAGGCGGTCAAGAGGGGAAAGTTCCCCGAGGACGAGACGAAGCGCCTGGAGAAGGACGTCCAGGCCGCGACGGACAAGGCCATCAAGGACATCAGCGACCATTTTTCCGCCAAGGAAAAGGATCTCCTCGCGGTGTGAGTGAGGGCGGCATGCTGACGCCCCGCAGACGGCCGGAGCGCGTGATCGTCAAGCTGGGGACGGGCGTCCTCACGTCCGGCGTCGGCCGGCTCGACACCGAGAGGATCGCCCACATGTGCGGCCAGATCGCCGCGCTCCGGGCCGCGGGCACCGAGGTGATCGTCGTGTCCTCGGGCGCCGTCGGGCTCGGGATGGGAAGGCTCGCCTTGGCGCGCCGCCCGGCCGACGTCGCCAAGAAGCAGGCGCTGGCCGCGGTCGGACAGAGCCTCCTCATGGAGACCTGGCAGAAGGGCTTCGCGCCGCACGGGATCACGGTCGCCCAGGTGCTCCTGACGCACGAGGACCTGCGCGCCCGGGCCCGCTACCTCGGCGTCAAGGAGACCCTGGCGCAGGTGATCGGCTACGGGGCCGTCCCGATCGTCAACGAGAACGACGCCGTGAGCGCCGCCGAGATTCGATTCGGGGACAATGACACGCTCTCCGCCATGGTCGCGAGCCTCGTCGGCGCGCAGTTCCTCCTCATCCTCTCCACGGCGCCCGGTCTCGTCGACATGCGCGGCACGGGACGGGTCGTCCCCGTCGTCGAGAGGATCACGCCCGAGATCGAGGCGATGGCCGGCGGGACGACGAGCGAGACGGCCGTCGGGGGCATGCTGAGCAAGCTCTCCGCGGCGCGCCTCGCGACAAAGTCCGGGTGCGGCGTCTTCATCGCGAGCGGCGCCGAGCCGGACATCATCCCTCGGCTCCTTTCCGGGACTGGGCCGGGGACGTTCTTTGTTCCGAGCGGCCTCCCGCTCGAGGCGAGGAAGCGCTGGCTCGCCTACTTCCAGAGGCCCTCGGGCACGATCGCGATCAACGCTCGCGCCGTTCCCGCCCTCAGGGACCAGGGCGGCAGCCTCCTCGCCGTGGGGGTCACGGGCTCCTCGGGGGATTTCGGGGCGGGCGACGTTGTGGACATCGCCGGGCCCGACGGCGCGGTCATCGCCCGCGGCAAGACCGCCTTCGCCTCCGACGAGGTGGCGGCGGTCGCCGGCATGAGGAGCGACCAGGTCCGGGCGCTCCACCCCGGCCGCAGGAGGATCGAGGTCGTCCACCGCAACGACCTCGTGCTCCTTTGAGCCCGCTTTCCCAGCTCCGGGGGTTGACCGGCGCCCAGTGGAGGGCGTTCATCGCGGCCTACTTGGGCTGGATGCTCGATGCGTTCGATTTCTTCCTTCTCATCATGGTCGTGGGCCCGATCGCGGCCGAGTTCCACACGGGCATCCCCTCGGTCTCCTACGCCGTATTTCTCACGCTCGCGACGAGGCCCATAGGCGCGCTCATCTTCGGGCAGATCGCGGACCGCCTCGGGCGCCGGCCGGCGCTCGTCGGGAGCATCCTTCTCTTCGCCCTCATGGAGCTCCTCACGGGCTTCGCCCCCTCGCTGGGCGCCCTCCTCGTGCTGCGCGCAATCTTCGGGATCGGGATGGGAGGGGAATGGGGCGTCGGGGCGTCCCTCGCCATGGAGACCGTGCCCGAGAAGAGCCGGGGCCTGGTCTCCGGCATACTCCAGCAGGGCTACCCCATGGGCTACCTCCTCGCCGCCGCGGCCTATGCCCTCATATTCCCGCGCTTCGGCTGGCGCGGGATGTTCATCCTGGGCTCTCTGCCGGCGCTCCTTGTTGTCTTCATCATGCTGGGGGTGGAGGAATCGCCCGGATGGATCCGCGAGCGCGAAAGGACGACAGCCGCGGCGCGCCGGGCTGCGATGTGGGCCACGCTGCGCAAGCGCTGGCCCATCTTCCTCTACATGGCCGCCCTCATGGCGGTCTTCAACGCCTTCAGCCACGGCTCCCAGGACTTCTACCCGAGCGGCTTCCTGCAGAAGCAGCGCGGCCTGTCCGTGGCGGTCGCCTCCACGCTCACCATGATCGGGTGCACGGGGGCCATCACGGGCGGGCTCCTCTTCGGCACCATTTCCCAGGCCTTCGGGCGGCGAAGGTCCATCGCCGCCGCCGCGCTTCTCTCCCTTCCGATGATCCCGCTCTGGATTGGGGCCGGCACGTTCGCAGGCCTTGCCGTGGGCGTGTTCCTCATGCAGTTCGCGGTCCAGGGCGCCTGGGGCGTCGTGCCGGCCCACCTGAACGAGCTCTCGCCGGCGTCGGTACGCGGCACGTTTCCGGGACTCGCCTACCAGCTGGGCAACCTCGGCGCGTCGCTGATGGGGCCGTTCCAGACACGGCTGGCCGAGGCGCACGGCGGGAGCTACGCATTCGCGATGGGCTGGGTCGAGGGCGTCGGGGCGGTCGTCCTCGTCGTCCTGGCCCTCGCCGGCCCGGAGAACCGCGCGGCAAACCTTGCAACCGAGGCGGCATAGCCCCGCCATTGGGCCCGATGGATTACGTCCTGGAAAACCAGCCCGCGCCCGAGTCGGTGCCGCAGATCGACTTCCGAGCGCAGCTCAATGACGAGCAGTATGCCGCGGTGACGGCCGATCCGGGTCCGCTCCTCGTCCTTGCCGGCGCGGGCTCGGGCAAGACGCGCACGCTCACCTACCGCGTGGCGTGGCTCCTCACCCAGGACGTGCGCCCCGGCGAGATTCTCCTCCTCACCTTCACGAACAAGGCGGCGAAGGAGATGCTGCACCGCGTCCAGGAGCTCACGGGGATCGAGCCGAAGCGCTTCTGGGGCGGAACCTTCCACTCGATCGGCCACAGGGCCCTGCGGATGTTCGGGGAGGCCGTCGGGCTCTCAAGGAGCTTCACGATCCTCGACGCCGAGGAGGCCGAGCGCCTGCTCAAGCAGACGGTCGAGGCCCGGGACAAGTCGTTCTTCAAGGACAAGACCCGGCCGAAGCCGGGGCCGCTCTTTGCGATCATCTCGCTTGCGCGCAACACGCAGATGACCGTCGAGGCGACGGTCGAGAAGTACTTTCCGCAACATTCTGAGATTTCCGACAGGTTGCCGGGCTTCGCGGCGGCGTACGATGCCAGGAAGCGCGAGCAGAGCGTGTGCGACTATGACGACCTCCTTGAGCTCTGGCTGGCGCTCCTGCGACGCTCGCCCGAGATCGCGCATTACTTCTCGAGCCGGTTCCGTCACGTCCTCGTAGACGAGTACCAGGACACCAACACGCTCCAGGCGCAGATCGTGGACACGATCGCCTCCCACCACCGCGTGATGGCCGTCGGCGACGACGCCCAGTGCATCTACTCCTGGCGGGGCGCCAACTTCGAGAACATCATGACGTTTCCCGAGCGCCATCCGGGGACTGCGATCCACCGGATCGAGACCAACTACAGGTCGACGCCGGAGATCCTCAACCTTGCGAACGGGGTCCTCATGGCGCAGCCCGCCGGCCGGCACTTCGACAAGGAGCTGCGCCCCGCGCGCGGCCACATGGAGAAACCCTTCGTCGTCCAGGCCATGGACGACCGGGAGCAGGCCGAGTTCATAGTGAAGCGGGTGAGGTCGCTCCACGAGGACGAGGGAGTGGCCCTCGCGAGCATCGCGGTCCTCTACCGCTCGCACTTCATCGCCGTCGAGACGCAGATCGCGCTCGCCCGCGCCGGAATCCCCTACCACATCACGAGCGGCGTGCGGTTCTTCGAGCGCCAGCATATCCGCGACCTGGTGGCGCTCCTGCGGTTCGTCTACAACCCCGCGGACACACAGGCCTGGGGGCGGGTCGCAGTCCTGCTGCCGAAGGTCGGAGAAAAGGGGGCGCAGAAGATCCACGCGGCCGCGCTTGAGCATGCCCGCGCCTCGCAGAGGAACTTCATCGACGCGCTCGGCGACGAGGAGGTGCGCTCCAAGGTCCCCAAGGACACCCGCATGGAGTGGGACTCGCTCGCCGTCTCGCTGAAGCAGGTCTCGGACTCGATGCAGACGGGCAGGCCCTCCGAGGCGGTCGAGACGGCGATCGAAGGCTGGTACGGCGGCTACCTGAAGGGCGCGTTCACCGACTACGCGGACAGGCTCGAGGAACTGAACGCGCTCGTCGGGTTCGCCCAGCGCTTCGAGGAGACGCAGGATTTCCTGGCGCAGATACTCCTCCTGAACAGCGAGACCAGCGACCGCCATGTCGACCCCGATTCGGACGCCGTCAAGCTGACGACGGTCCACCAGGCCAAGGGCCTCGAGTACGACGTTGTCTTCGTGATCGGCCTCGCGGACGGCCAGTTTCCCGGAAGGCGCTCGATCGAGGCGGGCGACGTCGAGGAGGAGAGGCGGCTCTTCTACGTTGCCGTCACCCGCGCCAGGAACGAGCTCTACCTCTGCTTTCCCAAGATCGCGTCGCGGCCGGGCCCGGGAGGAATGGTGAATTCCCCAAGCCGCTTCCTCATGGAGCTCTCCCCCAAGCTCTACCAGGAGCTCAAGATCCGGCGGGTGAGCCCCTGGTGACGCCCCGGTCCGGCCGGACGGCCCCCACCCTCTCACACCTGTTACCCTTCGTGCCTCGATTTGCCACTTTCGGCTTCACAGATTAATTGCCCCAAGGCTCAACTCATCGTTCGACCATGTCCCATCCTAAGGTAGAAAACGTCGTCATCATAGGCACCGGCTGCGCCGGTCTTACGGCCGCGGTCTACGCGGCCCGCGCCAACCTGGGCCCCCTCGTGATCGAGGGACCGCTGCCGGGCGGCCAGCTGACGACGACCAGCGAGGTCGAGAACTTCCCGGGATTCCCGGAGGGCGTGGACGGGTTCCACCTGATGGACAGCCTTCGAAAGCAGGCCGCCAAGTTTGGGACGCGCTTCGAGCAGGCTTTCGTCGAGTCGGTCGACTTCGCCTCCTTTCCCAGGAAGCTCGTGTGCAACGACCGGACGATCCACGCGAAGACCGTGATCATCGCGACGGGGGCGTCCCCGAGGATGACCGGAATACCGGGCGAGAAGGAGCACTACGGCGGCAAGGGTGTCACGACGTGCGCGACGTGCGACGGGGCGTTTTACCGCAAGATGGAGGTGGCCGTCATCGGGGGCGGGGACAGCGCAGCCGAGGAGGCGCTCTTCCTCACGCGCTTCGCGAGCAAGGTGCACTTCGTGCACCGGCGCGACACCCTCCGGGCCTCGAAGATCATGGCTGACCGGGCCACCTCAAATCCCAAGATCCAGATGGTCTGGGACAGCGTTCCCGTCGAGGTTGTCGGTGGAAACGGGGGCTCCGTGACCGGCCTCAAGGTGCGGAACGTGAAGTCGGGCGCGGAGTCGGTCCTGCCGGTGAAGGGGGTCTTTGTCGCCATCGGGCACGTCCCCAACACGGCGCCGTTCACGCCGTCCCTGCACGTCGACAGCAACGGATATTTTGTTCCCGAGCACGGCTCCCAGGTGAAGACCAAGGTCCCGGGCGTCTATGTCGCCGGGGACTGCGCGGACCACGTTTATCGGCAGGCGGTAACGGCCGCCGGGATGGGCTGCCAGGCCGCCATCGAGGCCGAGCGCTGGCTCGCCGAGCACGGCGGGTGAGCCCTCAGTTGTCCAGGCCCGGGACCGCAGCCTCATAGCGGTCCCAATGGGACAGCAGCTCGTTGATCACCGGTACGCCGGCCCTCTCATTGTTGTCGAATGCGGTCATCTGGCCGGGCTCCTCGTCCCCCATCGAGGCCAAGGGGGATACTCCGGGTGGGGGCTCCGAGAAATTGCTGGCCGTCCGCAGGACCATGATGCGGCTTTGATCCACAAGACCCTGCTTCGCAAAGACGCGCATTGTCCGCTGGTTCGACTGGCTCTCCATGTTTGTCATGACGAAGACACCTTTGCCGCCGGTCCAGAGCCTGACCCAGTCCTCGGCCCACTTGGTCCTCGGATCCCCGTGCCAGTAGCGCAAGCTGCCGAGCGTCTCCCCCATAAGGACGAAGGGCGGGCGCTGCGCCTGCGGGAAGCCCGTCCACGAAGCCCGGCGGGCGGCCAGGACGTCGTTGTCGACCAGCTTCACGTCCCGGGTGAGCGAGAAGGCCCAGCGCGCGAGGCGGATATTCAGGGGATAGGCCATCGAGAGCTCCGACGCCGACGTCACCGACCCGAAATGATTCGGATCATATGGCATCTGGTTCGGCTGCGTTGCGCCGATGGCCCACAGCCCGTACGGCCATCCTTCCGGGATGCTTCGGTCGTCGATTTCGCGAAGCGCGTCGCCCGCCACGACCCAGCGCGCCCAGGCTGCGCTGCCAACCGAGGCCGCCCGCGGGTCGACGCCCGAGATGCCCGTGAAGAGCCAGTAGGTCTTCGTCAGGTCATATCTCTGGTCGAGGATGAACGCCGTGAGGTCGCTCGTGTCGTGGAGGAGCAAGAGCCCGTAGAGCCCGTCCGCGTTGCGGCTGAGGACGTTGGGCGCCCCGTGAACCGGAACATCCTCGTTCAGCCGTTCGCGGGATTTCCAGAACTGGAACTCACCGTCGAAATTGGCGACTACGACCGCCCGGACCTTGACGGCCGGCTGCGCGCCGACCCGGATTGAGGGAACTGTCAGCGCCGCGATCCCGGAGGCAAGAGAGACGATCGCAGCCTTGATGCGATTCATTCGGAATCCGGCCATGCCCCCGGGGGAGCAATCCACATGCCATGGGAGGCGAACTTTCGTTGAGTTTCCGGTCTGGTTGAACTCAAGTTTGCCAATGCCTTTGCAACGGCAACCCGGTGCCCGAACGGGAAGCCCCGCGCCAAACCCGGCCCGGGATTCGTGTGCCGGCCTTGGGATTCCGTCCGACTATGGGAAATGCAGGGGCCTCAAGCTCCAGATCGAGGCGACCAAGCTCACTTCGATCGGACCCAACCCTGATGGCAGGGACATTCAACTTGCGCCGGAGGCCTCGGCGGCGTGGGCGCGGATGAGGAATGCCGCGAACGGGAACGGCATGAAACTGGTCGCCATCTCGGGATTCCGAAGCATCGATCGCCAATCGGAGATCATCCGGGCCAAGCTCGCGTCGGGACAGGCGATTGAGGAGATCCTGCGAACCGTCGCGGCACCGGGATACAGCGAGCACCACACGGGGCGGGCAATTGACATCGGTATCCCGGGCGAGGAGGCGCTGACCGAGGGCTTCGCCGACACGCCGGAATTCCGATGGCTTGACGTAAATGCCGGCGGCTTTGGGTTCAAGCTCTCGTATCCTTGCGGCAATCCCCATGGAATATCCTACGAGCCCTGGCATTGGTGCTTCCATGCAAAGGTTTAAGATTTAATCGATTGATATACAATCGATTACATCTAACATTAGAATAATTCTAATTCCATATTGAAACTCGGTACCATTCCAATTAACTGAACCTAGCCGTTCCCACATATGCTTTCCAACTCCGACAGCTCCGACGCCCTTGCCCAACGACTGTCCGACAGCGGCCTGCGCTCCACGCCCCAGCGCGAGGCAATCTACAGCGTGCTCCTGAAGAAAAGAGACCATCCGACCGCGGAGGAGGTTTTCGCCCGCGCGAAGCCCGAGATGCCGATGATCTCGCTCGCGACCGTCTACAACTGCCTGGAAACGCTCGTCCAGTGCGACTTGGTCCGCGCCGTTAACTTCGAGCGGGGACCGACGCGCTATTGTCCGAATCTGCAGCCGCACGCCCACTTCCACGATGAGCAGACCGGGGCGACCCACGATATCGACCTCCCCGTGGGCCTGCTTGACCAGGTGAAGTCCGTCCTCCCCCCCAACTTTGACGCCGCCTCGGTTGAGATTATCTTCCGCGGTAAGGCGAAGCCCAGGTCCTAAAGCCACCTTTCCTTCCTAATCCGCGCATGTCCTCACTCGAAATCAGAAACCTGCACGTCTCCACCGGGGACAAGGAAATCGTCAAGGGTGTCAACCTTTCGATCAACACGGGCGAGATCCACGCCGTCATGGGGCCGAACGGCACCGGGAAGTCAACGCTGGCCAAGGCGATAGCCGGCCACCCGGACTATGTCATCACCGAGGGCGACGTCCTCATTGACGGCAAGTCGATCCTCGAGATGGAGACAGACGAGCGGTCCCGCCTCGGCATCTTCCTCGCTTTCCAGTACCCGAGCGAGATCCCCGGGGTGAGCATCGCCAATTTCCTGCGCGCCGCGATCCAGGCCCGGATGGCGGAGGGCGAGGAGGTCGACGCCTCGGGCTTCTACAAGCGCCTCTACCAGAAGATGGACCTCCTGAAGATCGACAGGAAGTTCACGTCGCGCTCGGTCAACGAGGGGTTCTCGGGAGGCGAGAAGAAGCGCTCCGAGATCCTGCAGATGGCGATGCTTGAGCCCCGGTTTGCGCTCATGGACGAGACGGATTCGGGCCTCGACATCGACGCCCTGAAGATCGTCGCCGACGGCGTAAACCAGCTGCGCGGCCCCAACCTCGGCATCCTCCTCATCACCCACTACCAGCGCCTCCTCGGCTACATCATTCCCGATTTCGTGCATGTCATGATCGACGGGCGCATCGTCAAGAGCGGCGACAAGTCGCTCGCGCTCGAGCTCGAGTCCAGAGGATACGACTGGGTCAAGAAAGAGTTCGCCCACGCCTAAACCGGAGAACCACAAGATGTCCAACATCACCGAAACAGACAGCCTCGTAACGAGCACGGAGAATCCCGTCTCCGGGATCGACCAGGCGGCCGGGAACTTCAAGTACGACATGACGTACGACTTCGACGCGGGCACGGGCCTGAACGAGCGCACCGTCGACTACATCTCCGCCGTCAAGAAGGAGGCGCCCTGGATCCACGAGTTCCGCCAGAATGCGCTGAAGACTTTCTTCTCGAAGCCGCTTCCCACGCACTGGGCCTCGAAGGACCTGGAGAACATTAACTTCGACAAGATCCGCTACTACCTCTCGCAGGGCCAGAAGCCCAAGCGCACGTGGGACGAGGTGCCGGCGGACATCAAGCGCACGTTCGAGCGCCTCGGCATCCCGGAGCAGGAGCGCAAGTTCCTGGCCGGCGTCGAGGCCCAGTTCGACTCCGAGGCCGCCTACTCGAACATCAAGGAGGCCGTCTCCAAGCAGGGCGTCATCTTCATGAACTCGACCGAGGGCCTGCGCGAGCACCCGGAGATCTTCAGGAAGTTCTTCGGCAAGGTCATCCCCACGGGGGACAACAAGTTCTCGGCGCTCAACAGCGCCGTCTTCTCGGGCGGGTCGTTCATCTACGTGCCGCCAGGCGTCAAGGTGTCCCACCCGCTCCAGGCCTACTTCCGGATCAACGCCGAGAATTTCGGCCAGTTCGAGCGGACCCTCATCATCTGCGACGAGGGAAGCGAGCTCACGTACATGGAGGGCTGCACGGCGCCGAAGTTCTCGACCGCTACCCTCCACAGCGCGGTCGTGGAGCTGGTCGCCCTCAGGGGCGCGAAGATCCAGTACATCACCGTCCAGAACTGGTCGTCCAACGTGTTCAACCTCGTCACCAAGCGCGGCCTCGCGCACGAGGAGTCGGAGATCAAGTGGATCGACTGCAACATCGGCAGCCGGCTCACGATGAAGTACCCGGGCGTCGTCCTGAAGGGCCGCAAGGCCCGCGGCGAGGTGATCTCGATCGCCCTCGCGAACGACGGCCAGCACCAGGACACGGGGGCGAAGATGATCCACGCGGCGGACGAGACCACCTCGACCGTGGTCTCGAAGTCGATCTCGGTCGGCCAGGGGCGCGCCACCTACCGCGGCGTCGTCCACATCCCGAGGCACCTGAAGGGCTGCAAGAACAATACCGAGTGCGATGCCCTCCTGATCAGCACCAACAGCCGCACCGACACCTACCCGGCGATCACCGTCCGGGGCGACCGCCACGCCGTCCAGCACGAGGCGAGCGTCTCGAAGGTGAGCGCGGAGCAGATCTTCTACATGCAGCAGCGCGGCCTCACCGAGGGGCAGGCGATGAGCCTTTCCGTCAACGGCTTCATCAACGACCTGGCGAGGCAGTTCCCGATGGAGTACTCGGTCGAGCTCAAGAGGCTGATCGACCTCGAAATGGAAGGGAGCGTCGGCTGACCCATGACGGCAGCCGCCTCCTCAACACAGAACGCCCCGGACCTCGTGGGCGGATTCACGGCCGAGGCTTTCGCCCGCCATCTCGCCGGGCTCACGTTCGCCCCGCTGTGGTGGCTTGAGCGAAAGCGCGCGGCCTACGCCCTCTTCGAGTCGCTTCCGCTTCCAAGCCGGACCGACGAGGGCTGGAGGTTCAGCAACATCTCCGGGATCACCCTTGGCGGGTATTCCCCGGCGCATGGCCGGCCGCCGTTCCCGGTCGCCCCGACGCCCCTCGCGGTCGAGTCCGCCGCAACCCTCACCTTTGCAGGCGGGAGCCTCGCGGGGAGCGCGGCGCTGCCCGCCGACCTCGCCAAGAAGGGGGTCGTCGTCTCGACGCTCTCCGAGGCCCTGGAGAGGCACCCCGAGCTCCTCAGGGAGCATTTCATGGCGCAGCCGCAGAAGCTGGGCTCGGCCAAGTTCGCGGCTCTCCACGAGGCCTTTGTGCAGGACGGGGCGTTCATCCACGTCCCGCGCGGGGTCGAAATCGAGAAGCCGATCGTCGTCGTCCACTCGGCGTCGGGCGCCGGCACGGCGGTCTTCCCCCACACCCTCGTCATCGCCGACGACAATTCGCGCGTGACCGTTGTCGACCTCTTCGTCTCGACCGACGAGACCCGCCAGTTTGCCTGCGGGGCGAACGACCTCTATGCCGGACACGGCGCGAAGATCAGCTACGCGGCCGCGCAGTGCTGGTCCCACGAGGCGCTCTCGCTCCAGTTCAACTCGACCGTGGTTCGCCGCGACGCCCGCGTGCAGTCGCTCAACCTCCACCTCGGCGGCAGGCAGGCGCGGCACGAGTCGCTGAGCCAGCTCCAGGCTCCGGGCGGCTTCTCGGAGATGCTCGCCGTCACAGTCGCGAGCGGGGCGAGGGAATACGACCAGCGCACGCTCCAGATCCACCAGGCGCCCAACACGAAGTCGGATCTCCTCTACAAGAACGCGCTCCTCGACAAGGCGCGGACGATATTCTCGGGGCTCATCATCGTCGATCCCGACGCCCAGAAGACGGACGCCTACCAGAGCAACCGCAACCTGATGCTGAGCGACGACGCGGAGTCCAATTCCCTTCCCGGCCTCGAGATCCAGGCCAACGACGTGCGCTGCACCCACGGGGCGACGAGCTCGCGCATCGACCCCGAGCAGGAGTTCTACCTGAAGACCCGCGGCATCCCCCAGAAGGCGGCCAACGAGCTCCTGATCTTCGGATTCTTCGAGGAGGTCCTGAACCGCCTTGAGAGCGAGGAGCTCCACGCGGCATTCCGGACGCTGATCCGGACGCGCATCGGCACCTGACACCGCAACCGACATGCCTCCCCAGAACCGCGAACGCACACTCTCGCGCGAGATTAGCGCGACCCAGATACCCTCGGGGGAGAAGCAGGCCCTCGCGGCCGGCACCAAGCTGCAGCTCCACCAGACCCTGGGAGGGAGCTATACCGTCCTGACCGACTTCGGGCTCTTCAGGATTGACGGGAAGGACGGCGACGCGATCGGCGAGAAGGCCGCGGACCACTCGGTAGATGCCGCGACCCTCGAGGGCGGCGCGCCCGATCCCGAGGCGGTCTGGGACCAGCTGCGCAAGGTCTACGACCCGGAGATTCCCGTGAACATCGTCGACCTCGGCCTCGTGTATTCGATGGAGGTCGAGAAGCGCGACGACAACGCCTTCAAGGTGAACGTCGCGATGACGCTCACGGCCCCGGGGTGCGGCATGGGGCCCGCGATCGCCGAGGACGCCAAGGGGAAGATCCTCCTCGTACCGGGCGTGGCCGAGGCCGACGTGCGGATCAGGTGGGACCCGCCGTGGAACCAGTCGATGATGAGCGAAGAGGGCAAGATGAAGCTCGGCCTCGTGTGACATTCTACGAGCAGCTCGTGGCGCTCGAGAACGGGGGGGTCTCCTTCGTTCTTGTGACCCTCGTCGACGCCGTCGGCAGCACGCCCCAGGACGCCGCGGCAAAGATGCTCGTGACCAAGGACGGCGTGAAATGCGGCACGGTCGGCGGCGGGAAGGTCGAGGCAGCAGCCCTCAGCCTGGCGGCTGAGATCCTGGCGAACGGCGACGCGAAGCCCCGGTTCGTGTCGTGGACGCTCAAGGGCGACGTCGGGATGACATGCGGCGGCTCGGTAAAGTTCTACTTTGAGCCGCACCTGGAGTTCGGCCCCTGGAGCATCGCGGTCTTCGGCGCGGGCCACGTGGCCCAGGCGCTGATCCCGGTCCTGGTACCCCTCCCCTGCAGGATCACCTGCGTCGATACGCGTCCCGAGTGGCTCGAGCGGCTTCCCCGGGCGCAGAACCTGAAGTCGATCCACTCGGAATCCCCGGAGAGCCTCGTTCCGTCGCTGCCCGACGGGGCATTCCTGGTCGTCATGACAATGGGCCACGCGACCGACCGGCCCATCCTCAGGCGCGCGCTCATGGAGCGGAGTTTTCCGTTCATCGGGGTCATCGGCAGCGACTCCAAGGCCGAGATCCTCCGCAGGGAGCTCGCGGCGGACGGCGTCCCGCCCGAGCTCGCATCCAGGTTCCACTGCCCGATCGGCCTCGATTTCGGAACGAATAATCCGCACGAGATTGCGATCAGCGTCGCCGCCCAGCTTCTGACGGAACGAGACCGCGTACTCGCCCAAGCGCGCAGCTAGAGGCGGCTGACTCCCGCGATTGGGTCCGGCCGAGTTGGTTTGCAAGCGCTGGGAGCAGTTTGGGGCGCGATCCGTTCCCTGATTGTACTCCGTTCATGATGCGCCATTTGCATTTTTGCAATTTGCAATTGTCGGGGGATTTGGGTGCTATCGAGGCGACGTACCCCATCCATGAAGGATCCACTGCCGCGGCCTCACCTGGCCGGATTTTGCGCGTTTTCCCTGATTCTCCTGCTGGATCTCGCCGTAGTTCCGATCCGATCGGAGCCAAATTCGCCCAATATTGCGCTTCAGCAGTCCGCGATGTTAAAGCGTGTGTTCCCCTCCATCGTTCGAATTGAGGCGATCCGGCTGTCGCCGTTGGACGGGCACCTTACGAAGAGCTGGACCGCGGGCAGCGGGGTCATCATTTCGCCGGAGGGATACGTCCTCACCAATTGCCACGTCTCCGAGGACGTTGATACGTTTCGCTGCTACCTCTACGACGGCCAACATGTCGATGCCGTCCGGGTCGGCCAGGATGCATTGACGGACATCGCGGTCCTCAAGATGGACATTTCGCAGCTCAAGAAGGGAACCGGATCACTTGCCGTCGCGTCCTTCGGGGACTCCGACAAGATGGGACCGGGCGACACCGTCTTCGCGCTGGGCAGCCCGGGATTCCTGGAGCAATCGGTGACGCAGGGGATCATTTCGAACGCATCGTTGACGCTCCCGGAGCGCACCGCAGGGAGGATGATGCTGCGCGGCGAGAACGTCGGCATGCTCGTCAGGTGGATGCTGCATGACGCGACGATCTTCCCGGGAAACAGCGGAGGCCCGCTCGTCGACGACCGGGGCGAGGTGATAGGCGTGAACGAGCTCGGGGTCTTCAACCTTGGCGGGGCGATACCGGGCAATCTCGCCCACGGAGTGGCAATGCAGCTCATCAAGAGTGGGCGCGTCGTGCGGGGATGGTCGGGCATTACGGTTCAGCCGCGCCTCGAGTCCGAGGCCTCGGACGAAGGGGTGGTCGTCTCTGATGTCGCAAGCGATTCGCCGGCGGCAAAGGCCGGAATCGAGGCCGGCGACGTCGTGATCGCATGCGACGGCATGGCGATCGAGGGCGCACAGGAGAAGGCGACAACCAATTTCTACAGGCTGGAGACCGGCCGGCTCCCCGGGGCGATCTTCAAGATCGACTACCTGCGCGCAGGAAAGCGCCTTTCCGCTCGGCTCACGCTTGTCGAGCGCGAGCCCGCGCAGGCTGACAATGTGGAGCTTCCCGAATGGGGCGCCATCTTCCGGGACCTGACGAGGACGGTCGTCCGCGAGCTGCTGCTGCCGGACCGATCGGGTGCCCTCGTCTTGAATATCCGCCCTGGCGGCCCGAGCGGCCAGGCCGAGCCCGAGCTTCGCCGCGGCGACGTGGTGATCTCCGTCGGCGGCGCGGCCGTCACCGACGTGGCCGACCTCAGGCAACAGACGGCGAAGTTTTTCCCGGATTCGGAGGTGGCCCTCACGTACAAGACGATCGTCGCGTTCAGGCGGAATGGATCCGTGCTCGAGGCCGCGATCGACCTGCAGAACACCAACCCCCACCACATCGCGCCCACCGCCGTCAAGGCGTGGCTCGGAGTCGATTCGCAGCCGCTGGTGCCGAAGCTCAACAAGCGCCTTGGGATCAACTCCGACGACGGCGGCGCCCGGGTCACGCGGGTTTTCGCCGGGACCGACGCCGACAAGGCGGGGCTGCAGGTCGGCGACGTCCTTCTCGACCTGGACGGCGTCGCAATTGCCGAGCGTCGCTCAGAGGACCGCGAGGTGCTTGAGCGGCAGATCCGCCAGTACAAGATCGGCAGCTCGGCGACGATCACCCTCTGGCGCGACGGCAAGACCATGGACGTGCCCGTGACGCTCGAGGAGCAACCGAAGCCCGCGGCCGAGATGCCCCTCTGGGAGGACGAGAAGCTCGAGTTCGAGGTGCGCGACCTCGCGTTCGGCGACCGCGCGCGCCTGCAGCTGGATCCCTCTGCCAAGGGGGTGCTGGTTTCGACGACGACGCCGGCAGGTTGGGCCGAACTCGCTGGCCTTCACGGCGACGACCTGATCGTCGCGGCGGGGGGCATCCCCGTCTCCAATGTGGATGACCTGCGCAATTCCCGGATCGAGGCGGTGAAGGCGGGCCAGAACTGGTGGGTGCTTGAGGTGGAGCGCCTCGGGCAGACCTCATTCGTCGAAATAAACCTGAAGCACTTAAAATCATGAAAATCCGAACCCGGCACGTCCTCCTGTCAGCGACGATAGCGTTCGCCGCCCTTGCGTCGCGCGTTTCCGCGGTCACGGATGCCGAGGCCGCGACTGGCCGGGCGCTCCTGAAACAATACGCGGACTCGATCGTCTCGGTGGAGGTCGTTGCAACGCTGAAAGTTACGGTGAACGACCACGCGATGCCTCCGCGCGAGAACAAGGCCGAGGAGAACGGAACGGTGATTTCGCCGACCGGCTTGACGGTTACCGTACTCTCCGGGATCGATCCGCACGAAACCATGGCGGCCATGATCAACGCCAACCGGGGCCTGTCTTCACAAAAGATAGAGTTAGGCGAGACGGAGTTCAAGGACGTGAAGCTGCGCCTGGCGAACAACACCGAGGTGCCCGGCGTCATCGTCCTCAAGGACCCGGACCTAAACCTGGTATTCATTGCCCCGCTGAATGACGCGACAGCCAAGCCGCGGACATTCTCGTATGTTTCCCTGGATAAGTCGACGACGGGCGAGATCCTAGGAAATTTTTACTATGTGAACCGCGCCCCGAAGAACCTCCAGCGGGTGCCGATGATCAGGCTCACCAGCGTCGTCGGCATTGTCGAGAAGCCGAGGCGGATGTACCTGCTGAGCGATTTGAATCCGGGCGTCACAGTCTATGACGCGTCGGGCCTTGTCTTGGGCTTGGCTGCCCCGTATCTCGAAAATGGCCGGCCGGGCGGGCGAATCGTTGTCCTAACGGCCGCCGACGTTGCCGATCTCGCTACGCAGGCCGCGGCGGTCAAGCCCGAGGACGTGGAGGAGAAGCAAGAAGGCCCGGCCTCGGACGAAACGCCGGCGGTCCCTGCCGTTCAGCCGCCGGCTGTCCAACCCCCGGCCGCGCAGCCCCCGGGCAAGGACTAAGCGCTCAGTCTGCCCGAGATGTGGCGGCCGTAGTGGAGGAGAAGGAAAGATTCAGAATATCCTAGACGGAAGTTGGATTCACGATCTCGCATCCTTCCCAGTACTAAATCTCAAGTTCGGGCTCCTTCGATCTGTCTTTCAGAGGTGGTCCACTCGCCTCGTAACCTTCGACGGAGCGCTCTCCTATCTCGAATTCAGGCAAGAGCGACTCGTTCTGCTTCAGGACCTGAGCCATGTCCCGAACTCGAGAAGCCGCTGTCCCCAATTCGCGCTGAACGTTTGGGGGCAAACGGGGGACATCTTTGAAATAGCTCAAGGCCTTAAGCGAAATTGCTGCGTTGAATTCGGGATACAGCGCCCGGGCTGCACCCATAGCCATTTCAAGGGAAATACCGACAGAAAGCAGCGTATGAATATCCAGGTAGTCCTTTGCCTCCGCCCTCTGCTGAATAACGACTACTTTTTGGGCCGCGAGGTCGAGCAGTCCCGCCGCATATAGTCCATTGTCAACAAATTGAACGGGCTCATCCACTCTTCCAAAACCGAGAGAGCCAAAGAAAGAGATCGAGACACCGTCACCTTCGTTGCCCACCAAGAATGTCGCCGTATTGTCTGCCCGATGCAGCACCTTTGCCGCCTTGAGGAACGAAAAACGGCTTGCCAATTGATCATAGGCTAACGGTTTGGCGCTAAAGAAATCGAAATCCACCGACCTCCGCCCGCCCACCTGTAGCGATATTGCTGTGCCACCGTACAAGACAAAGTCTGGGCCGATTTCTGAAAGCCTTGGCCAAATGAGCCTCTGCGTTTCCGGCAGAGTCTCCAGCTTTGGGGGCACAATCTTCACTCGAATTTTCTCGTGGGAAGCTCCGGTACGAATTCAAACCCCAAGCGGTTGTGCCAATAGTTCCATGAAGCCGGGTCGAAGACGCCCGGCTTGGCATGTTGGAGTGCAATTCGGAATGCTTCCTCGCCGTACACTTTCTCCACGAGTTGCACATCGTCCCAAAAGCCTCGGGCCATTACCCGACAAAGAAAATAATTCTGGTCCGCAATGGTGATCTCGGGAGGTTCCCACCACACGACCTCTCGGGCGATACGTTGAAGCTGGGGCTCAGCTACTTGCATAGGCATTATCTTAAGCGTATGCCGGTGCATTTCAACGTCGGCGTATTACTTAAGATATTAATCATAAATATGTTATGATAGGCGGCCTTTAATTGCGGCGAATATAGCCTCACCGGTCGCCGGCGATGCCAGGGAAACCTCGCCTTCCTTCGCCCCGAATGCGGCCACCGCGTCGCGGATCGCCTCCCGCACCGCGAACGCCAACATGAGCGGCGGCTCACCGGAGGCTTTGCTACCATGAATTGTGCCCTCCTGCGCCGCCTTGGGAAGCAGCGTCACGTGCATTTCAATCGGCGCATCGCTGATCGCGGGAATCTGGTACGTGCTCGCGCTGTGGGTCATGAGCCTGCCCTTCTTGTCCCAGAGAAGTTCCTCGCGCGTCAGCCAGCCGACGCCCTGGACGATCCCACCCTCGATCTGGCCAAGGTCGACCCCCGGATTGAGCGAATCGCCCACATCGTGGACGGCGTGGATGCGGACAACCCGATGCATTCCATTGTACCCGTCGACCTCGACTTCCGCCACGGCGGCGCCGCAGGCGAAGTACTGGAATGGCCTGCCTGAGGCCGTGTCCCAGTTCCAGTGGATGCCGGGTGTGGCATAGAATCCCGAAGCGGAAAGGCTGATCCTTTCCCTGTGCGCCCAGACGCAGACCTCGGCCAGGTCGACGGACACGGCCGAGCCCCGGGCGGAGACCCTTCCTTCCGCAAACACGATCCTTGATGCGGCGATGGTGATGCCTGCCTTCTTGGAGAGCACGGTTGCCGCAACCGGCAGGAGCCTCTCGCGCAGCGTCACACATGCGTTCCTGACCGCGGCGCCGTTCAGGTCCGCGCCCGACGAGGCCGCCGTGGCGGACGTGTTGGGAATCTTGTCGGTCGCCGTCGCCATCAGCCTCACGCGTCCTGCCGGGAGCCCCAGTTCTCGCATGGCGACGCCCTGGATCTTGGTGTGGAGTCCCTGCCCCATTTCGGTGCCCCCATGGTTCACTTGGACCGTCCCGTCGGTGTAGAGGAGGACGAGCGCCCCGGCCTGGTTGTAGTGGGTGAGCGTAAATGAGATCCCGAACTTGACCGGCGTCACCGCGAGCCCGCGCTTCACTCGGGCGTGCGTCCTGTTCCATTCGTCGACGGCCTTGCGCCTCTCTGCGAAACCGGCCTCCGCCTGGACCTGCCGCCAGATGTCCTGCAGTCGGTTGTCACCGATCTCCTGGAGGTAGTGGGTCGTGTTGGTCTCGCCCCTGCCGCGGTAAAGGTTGCGGCTGCGGACCACTTCGGGCGCGAGTCCGAGGCGACGGGCGATCCGGTCGACGATCTCCTCGATCACAATCATCCCCTGGGGCCCGCCGAATCCGCGGAACGCCGTGTTCGACGCGACGTTCGTCTTCGCGATGAGCCCGGTGACGCGCAGGGCCGGGATGTAGTAGCCGTTGTCGATATGGAAGACCGCGCGGTCCGTGACCGGCTGCGAGAGGTCGAGCGACCATCCCCCGTCCGAAAAGAGGTCGACTTCCGCGGCGAGGATCATCCCCTCCTTATCATAGCCGACGGAGAACTTCGAATAAAAGGGATGCCTCTTGCCGGTGATCATCATGTCCAGGTCCCGGTCGAGCTGGATCCGGACGGGCCGGCGGGTCTTGACCGAGGCGAGCGCCACCATTGCGGCAAAGGCGTTCCCCTGGGTTTCCTTCCCGCCAAAGCCGCCCCCCATCCGAGGCGACTGGACGACGACCATGTTCCTGGGTTGGCCGATCACGTCCGCGACGATGGCCTGGATCTCGGTCGGATGCTGGGTCGATGAGCTGACGAACACGGCTCCCCCCTCCCCCGCCTCAGCCCACGCCGCCTGGGTCTCGAGGTAGAAGTGCTCCTGGCCGCCGAACGAGAATTCCCCGTCTAACCTGAGCGGCGCCCTGGCGAGGGTTGCCTTCGCATCGCCCCGGGCGAGCGTGTGCGGCGGCGAATGGAAACTCTCAGCCGCAATGGCCTCCTTGATACCGATGAGCGGGGGAAGCGGCTCGTATTCCACGACGACGGCGCCCGCCGCGGCCCGGCACGCCTTGATGGAGGTCCCCACGACAATAGCGACCACCTGACTGTGGTATTTGATCAGCCTGTCGGCGAAAAGCGGCTCGTCGTGATGGGTGCCGACATTGTTGTGCCCGAGGATGTCCTCGGTCATGAGCACCGCGACGACCCCGGGCATCGCGCGGGCCGCAGACGCGTCGCGCTTCAAGATGCGGGCGTGCGCGTGCGGCGAGCACACGGGCCAGATGTCGAGCATGGGCCTGCGCTGGGCGGTGTCGTCGGCATAGAGCGCGCGCCCCGAGACGTGGCCGACCGCGCTCTCGTGCCGGATCGACCGCGACGAGTCCGCGGGAATCGGGTTCACCCCTCTCTTGAAATCCAGGGCCCCGTCCTGGGCGAGGCTCGCGTCGCCCGAGACGAACTTCTCCCACAGGCTCACGATGAGGCCCCGCCTGTACGCGGCCCCGCCCCGGGCGTCGTCAATCGGGGCGAATTCGTTCCAGAGGATCTCCGCGACCTCGGCGGCCGAGTCCGCCAGCGTCCGGCCCTCGAGCGCAGCCTCGGCGCGGCGCGCCCGGACGGGCGTCGCCGCCACCCCGCCGTACGCAAGCCGCGCCCGCCGGATGACGCCCGACGCGTCGGTGTCGATGCTGTATGCCGCTGCCACGATGCTGATGTCGAGCTCGCGGCGCTTCGCCACCTTCAGGAAATCCGACCGCCTTGCGAGCCCTCCCCCCCGCTCGAAGCGCGGAAGCACGACTTCCAGGATCAACTCGCCTGGCTGAAGAAGCGTCTTTCGGTACGCCGTGAAGAAATCGCACAGCGCCACGGTCCGCTTCCCCTTCTCCGAGACGAGGACGAGCTCCGCATCGAGGGAGAGAAGGACGGGGGCGCTGTCCCCGATGGGCGAGGCGGTTGCAAGGTTTCCCCCGAGCGTGGCCCTGTTCCTGATCTGCCGCGCGGCGAAGACCTTGAACATCTTTGAAAGGGACGGGTACTCGGGACCGACGATGTCGTCGACCGCGGTCAGGGTGGCCGAACCGCCGATTCGCCAGGCCGCCGGGGTCTTCGTGATCGCCGCGAGCTCGGGGACCCCGTCGGTCGAGACAAGGAGAGGAAAGGACGCGAATTTCTTCGTGACGTCGACGCCGATCTCCGTCGCGCCCGCGACGAGCCGGGCGGCCGGATTGCGCGCCAGGGTCCCTGTGAGCGCGGCAAGCGACGCGGGCCGGACGAACCTCTGGCCGTCCGCCTCGTAGTCGAGCGGGGCCGGCGCCGCGACGGGTGCCGCCAGCCGCTCGCGGAACGGGTCGACGACCAGGCCCTCGACCGCGGCGTCCCGGTGCGCGATGGCGGCGAGCGCGGCGTCCCGGATGGGCCGGTAGCCCGTGCACCGGCAAAGGTTGCCGCTCAGTTGGTCGCTGAGCTCGCGCGACTCCGAGCAATCGCCCCGGTAATACCCCTCAAAGAGCGACATCACGAAACCCGGCGTGCAGTATCCGCACTGGGATCCGTAATGGTCCACCATCGCGGACTGCACCGGGTGGAGCGGCTCCCCCTCCCGCGCGAGGCCCTCGACCGTTATCACCTCGCGGCCCGCAAACATGGGCAGGAGGGCGATGCAGCTGTTGACACCGCGGTACGTGGGATTGCCGGAGGCGTCCCGGTCGACGACGGCCACGGTGCAGGCCCCGCAGTCGCCCTCTGCGCAGCCCTGCTTGCTTCCCGTCATCCCGCTCGACCTCAGGAAGTCGAGGAGGGTCGTCGTGGGGGCCGTGCCTTCGACCCGGACTGTCCGGCCATTGAGCGTGAAGTCGAAGCCCATCGGTTCAGGCCGACAGCCTCGCCATCGTGTGGGCGAGGACCTCGGCACCCGAGGCGATCGCTTCCGGGCTCGAGTATTCCTCCGGGCGGTGGCTCCAGCCGTTGCGGCACGGGATGAAGATCATGGTCGTCGGGCTGACCCGGGCCATGAAGAGCGAGTCGTGGTAGGCTCGGCTCACCATGCGCAGCGAGCGCAGGCCGAGCTCCGCGCAGACCTGCTCCGCGATGGCCACGGTCTCCTGGTCCCCGTCCGCGGGCGGATCCGCGTTGATCTCCTCGAATTCCATCGTGACGCCGCGGCGGGCGCACGCCTGCTCCGCGCCGGCGCGGATCTCGGCGAGGGCCTTCGACCGCGTGTCCATCCGGGCGTCCCGCAGGTCGATCTCGAGGTAGGCCTTGAAGGGGACGCTGTTCACGGCCCCGGGCTCTATCCTGAATACTCCGACCGTCCCGACCGTGTCCGGGCTCCCGCTCGACTTGGCGGCCCGCTCGACCGCGAGGGCGATCTCGGCCCCCGCGAGCATCGCGTCGTGGCGCACGGGCATGAGGACCGCGCCGGCATGGCCTCCCTCGCCGTGGAGCGTCACCCGGTAGCTGCTCGGCCCGGCGATGTGCTCGACGATCCCTATGGGGATATTCCCGGCGTCGAGGATGGGCCCCTGCTCGATGTGAAGCTCGACAAAGGAATGGTACGCGCCGGGGGCAAGCCGCACCGCCGAAAGCGGTCCTGAGTACCCCGCGCCGGCGCGAAGCTCGTCGAGCGAGCGCCCCTTCCGGTCCCTGAGGGCCTGCGCTTTCCCAATTGAGATCGATCCCGCCATCAGCCGGCTCCCCAGGCAGCCCAGCCCGAACCGGGTGGGTTCCTCCGAGGTGAACATGACGACCTCAAGCGAGCGCCTGGGCCTGAATCCGGCCCTCTTGAGGGCGGCGAGCGCCTCGAGGGCGCCGAGGACCCCCACGACGCCGTCGTACTTGCCCGCGTTCGGGATCGCGTCGGTGTGCGAGCCGGAGCCCACGGCGGGGAGGTCAGGCTCGCTTCCAACCCACCGCGCAAAAATGTTGCCGACCGGGTCCTCCCGGACGGCGAGCCCGGCCTCGCGGGCGGCCCCGCGGACATACTCGCGGCCCCGGATGTCCGCCTCCGAGAAAAGGACCCTCGTCACCACGGGAGGGGGCGCCTCCGAGATCAGTGAAAGCTCGTCTATGCGGCGCTGCAGCCCGGCGCGATCGATCGAGATCCTGAGGTCGGGCGGCGGACGGATCATAGGGCCGATCGGTTGACGTCCTTGTAGTAAAGGTACCTCGCAGGGACCTTGCCCATGGCCACGAACCACTGCGCGCAGTACGGCGCCATCCAGACGGCGTCGCCGGCCTTCACGGGGTACCACGAGTCCTCGAGCCTGTAGACGCCGCTCCCGGAAAGCATGAGAAGCCCGTGCTCCATGATGTGAACCTCGACAAAGGGCAGGTGTCCGCCGGGCTGGTAGGCGAAGATGTTGACCGCCATGTCGTACGCGGGCTCGTCGGGAAGGAGCACCTGCAGGTTCGCCGCCGGATCCCCGAGGAACGGCACTCCCTTGACCCTCGACTGGTCGGAGAGGACCGCGCGCGGGCCGCTGACGCCGGCCAGCGGGACGTACCGCTTTTGAAAAAGCGTGACCTGGGTCCCCTTGCTCGGCGACGAGAGGCTCCAGTCCAACTCCGACGGGGCGAAGAAGAATCCACCCTCGCCCAGGCGCCCACTCCTGCCGCCGACCGTCACCTTTGCGCCGCCCCCCATGACATATCCGAAGGTCTGGATGTCGCTTCCCGCGAAGCGCGCCGATCCGCCAGTCTCGAACGTCAGGAGGGTCTGGGTGACCTTCGCCCCCATGGCCGGGCTGACGAGGACGACCGCCGCAGCGCCCGTGACCCCCGGCAGGGAGCTGCCCACGTGGTTGTCGGGCGTGATGAGGGCGTGGCGGGGTCCCACATGGGCTCGAGTGTGGCCAAAGAGTTCGGGCATGGGATTTGGGGAATATGTTTTTGAGTTCGAATCGGCCTACGACGGCCTCACAAAATGACCGGGAGGGACCCCGGGTGCAATCCGGCCTTGGGCAAAAACGATGCGCCCGCGGACGATTGTCCGGGCGATCCTCACCCTGGACCTGCGCCCGTCATAGGGCCCCTGACGGTACCTGTAGAGAAGCTCGCTGTTCGAGAGCACGTGATCGGCCGCCGTGTCGATAATCGTCATGTCGGCGTCGAGTCCCTCCGATAGGCTCCCCTTTTGCCGGTCGATCCTGAAGCGCCGGGCGACATTGGCCGACAGGAGCGCCGACATGCGGGCCAGGGCCTCTCCCACGGGGCGCCGGGAAATGGCCTCCGACAACAGGGCTTCAAACCCGTGCTGGCAGCCGGAGATGCCGCCCCAGATCGCGAAGAAGTCGCTCGATCGCTTCATGTCGGGGGGCGCCGGCGAATGGTCGGAACCGATGGTGTCGATTGAGCCCGACTCGAGCTTGTCCCAGAGTCCGAGCCGCAGTGCCTCGGGGCGCAGAGGCGGAAAGCACTTTGCCGGCGCCCTCAGGCGCACGACGTCCTCCTCCGTGAGGAGAAGATAGTGCGGGCAGGTCTCGACGGTCACATCCACTCCCCTCTTTCTCGCCTCGAGCGCGAGTGCGACCCCCTCGGGGCTGCTCACGTGGACGATATGGAGCGCGCATCCGGTTTCGCCCGCGATGTCGGTTGCAGTCCGGATGGCGACCAGCTCCAGCTCCACCGGCCGCGACTTGAGAAATGTGCGCACATCGGTGCCGCGCGCGTGCTGCTCGGCGGTGTACCTCAGGGCGAGCGCCTCGTCCTCGGCATGCACGGCGACCAGCATCCCCAGTGCGGCGGCGCGCTTCATCCCCGCTCTCAGCGTCGCCTCGTCCGAGGCCTGGAACTCGTCGACGCCGCTGTCGCACATGAAGGCCTTGAACCCGATCGCCCCCGCGTCGCGCATGGGCCCGAGCTGCTCGACGTTGCCGGGGACGAGCCCCCCCCAGATCCCGAAATCGACATGCGCCGTCCTTTCAGCGGCCGCGCGCTTGCGCGCGAAGCTCGCGGCGTCCGTCACCGGCGGCAGCGAATTGAGCGGCATGTCGAAGAACGCGGTCCCGCCGCCGGCGGCCAGGGCCCGGGAGCCGGTCTCGATCCCCTCCCATTCGGTCCTGCCGGGCTCGTTGAAGTGGACGTGGGAGTCGATGATCCCGGGGAGCACGTGGAGGCCGGCCGCCTCAACGACTTCCGCGGCGCCCTCGAGGCCCGGGGCGATCCTCACGATCTTTCCGTCCGCGCAGGCAATGTCGGCGGCATGGGCGCCCGCCGGCGTCACGATGGTGCCGCCCCGCACAATGAGGTCGTAGCGCTCGCTCATTCGGAACGGGATGCCAGCCGGGCCAGGAAGTCCACGATGATCCCGAGGGCGCTCCTCAGGTCCCCTCGCGTGACAAACTCGTCCGGATGGTGGCTCAGGCCGCCCCTGCAGCGGACAAAGAGCATGGCCACGGGAGCAATCGAGGAGACGACAACGCCGTCGTGGCCGGCGCCGCTCGCGAGGGCGACGGACCTGCCTTGGCACCTGCGAACGCTGCGGGCGAGGAGCGACGTGAGCTCCGGGGAGCATGCGACGGCGTCGTTGTCCTGCGTCACCTCGGTCGAGAACGAGAGGCCCCTCCTTCGCGCGATCGCCCGGCCGGCGGTCCTCAGGGCGCGGCAGGCCTCCCTGCGGTCGGGATTCGAGGGATGCCTCACGTCGAGCGAGAGCTCGGCGGAGCCGGCTATCACGTTGCTGGCGCCCGGATACGCAGAGATCCGGCCCACGGTCGCGACCAGGGGCGGACGGGAACGGGCAAAGCGCTCCACCTCGACGATGAATTCGGCCGCACCCGCGAGCGCGTCCGCGCGCAGCGCCATCGGCGTCGTTCCGGCGTGGCCTGCCTTCCCCGCGAACGTGATCCTTGACCTGGTCTGGCCGGCGATGGCCGAGACCACGCCGGCTGCGAGCCCCTTCGACTCGAGCACGGGCCCCTGCTCGATGTGGACCTCAAGGTAGCCGACAAGCTCCGCACGGCAATGCGCCGGCTTGGGGATTGAAAAGCTCCCCCGGCTTGGGCCCGAGAGCACCTGGCCGAGGGAAATGCCACGGGAATCCCTCAGGCGCAGGTCGGCCTCGGCCAGGCGGCCCGTGTAGCCCTTGCTCCCGAGGTAGGAACTCGAAAACCGCACGCCCTCCTCCTCCGAGAATCCGACGACCTCGACCGCGAAGGGAAGGGACACCCCGCGGCCGCGGAGGACCTCGATGGCCGCAAGCGGCAGGAGAACGCCGAGCGGCCCGTCGAAGCGGCCCGCGTCGCGCACCGTGTCGAGGTGGGAGCCGAGTACGAGCGTGCTTGCGCGCACGGCGGGAGCCAGCGTCCTGCCGATCAGGTTTCCGACCGCGTCAACGCGGACCGAGAGGCCAGCCCCCCTCATCCAGCGGCCGACAAGCGCGTTCGCCCGGCGCATCGCGGGCGACATGAAGGTGCGCGTCGTGGCCCCCCTCTCGTCCGACACCCGCGCCAGGAGATCGATTCGCCGGGCGAGCGTGGCCGCGGCCTGGGCCAGGGATTTCTTGGGCATTCGTCGTCGCGCGCTTCAGCTTCCCCGGTACGTGCTGTAGGCCCACGGCGTGACAAGGAGCGGGACATGGTACGAGGCCGAGGAGTCACTGACCCCGAAGCGGACCGGCACAATGTCGAGGAACGGCGCCTTTGACGGGGCCAGGCCCTTCGACGCGAAGTACTCGCCCACGTGGAATTCCAGCTGGTAGGTCCCGGAGGCCATCTCGTCCGGGCCGAGGAGCGGCGCCTCGGTCCTGCCGTCCATGTTGGTCGCGACGGTCTTCAGGAGGGCGGGCCCCGGCGCGATCCGGCGCAGCTCTATGCGCAGTCCCGCCGCGGGCCGCCCCGCGGACAGGTCGAGGACGTGCGTGCTGAGTTTACCGGGCATGGCGTGGGATGGTTCTGATGATCTGGCTACTTCCTCAATTCCAGCAGATCCCACTTGTTGCCATAAAGATCCTCGAAGATCGCCACCCTTCCGTAGGGCTCCTTGCGCGGCTCCTCCACAAAATGAACTCCTCGCGACTTCATCGCATCATAATCCCGCACAAAGTCGTCAGTGTGAAGAAAAAAGCCAACGCGCCCGCCGGTTTGGTCGCCTACCCGGCTCAGCTGATGGGGAGTCGCGGCCTTGGCGAGGACGAGGCCCGCGCCGCCGGATCCCTGCGGCGCGACAACCACCCATCTCTTCGAATCCGAGAGGCGGGTGTCCTCCACCAGCCGGAACCCGAGGGAGCCCGTGTAGAAGGCGATCGCCTCGTCATAGTCGCGCACAACGAGGGAGACGCTCGCAATCGACTGGTTCATGGGGAGGCCTTTTCTCCCAGCGCTTCGGCCAGCCGCAGGCGCGCGATCTTGGCGACCTCGCCGAGCGCGGTCGAAAGCTCCGCGTCGGCACCGTTCAAGACGCGCGCCCTCATCGACGCGAGGATCGCATCCTTCGCGTTCAGCCTGGCGCAGATGATGAACGGGAACCCGAAGCGTTCGCGGTAGGCGCCGTTGAGCCGGCCTATCTCCTCCATCTCGGCCGCCGAAAGCCTGTCCAGGCCGGCGGCCGACTGCTCGCGGGCCGAGGACTCGGTGAGCGCGCCCGCCTTGGCGAGCCGGCCGGCAAGGTCCGGGTGGGCGCGCAGGAGCTCCAGTTTGCGGCCTTCCGAGGCCCCCCTCATCGCCTCGCACAGCGCCCCGAAGAGCGCGTCGCTGTCGCGGAAGGGCCGCTTGGCATAGGTTTCGTCCGCCACCCAGGGGGAATGCTCGAAGAGGTGGCCGAGCGCGGCGACGAACCCGGCGCGGTCGCAGGCGTTGAGCGAGGCAAGCGAGGTCGGCATCTAGGCCCCTAGCCTAGCAGCTCGTAGGCCGGAAGCGTGAGGAAATCGTCGAGGCGCGACACCGTAACCATCTCGGTGAACAGGTGGGCGGCCACCCTGAAGTGGCCGTTCGAGTAGCGTTCGGCGCCGACCTCGGACTGGATCCGGGCGATCACCTCGCCGAGCAGCATGTCGTAGTGCTCCGGCGTCACCGGCCGGCCGTCGGCAAGGTGCGCCCCGCGGTGGAGCCACTGCCAGATCTGCGCGCGCGAGATCTCCGCCGTCGCCGCGTCCTCCATCAGGTTGTAGAGCGGCACGCAGCCGAGGCCGCCGAACCACGCCTCGAGGTACTGGATGCCGACGCTGATGTTGGTGCGGATTCCCTCGTCGGTGATCGTGCCGGAGGGGGCCGCCAGCAGGTCGGCGGCGGTCACGTTGACGTCGTCGCGCTGGCGGTCGATCTGGTTGGGACCGGGCATGTGCTTGTCGAAGGCCTTCAGCGCGACCGGCACGAGCCCCGGGTGGGCGACCCAGGTCCCGTCGTGGCCGTCCGCCGCCTCGCGCTCCTTGTCGGCGAGGACCTTGGCGAGCGCGGCCTCGTTCGCGGCAGGATTGTTCTTGATCGGGATCTGGGCGGCCATCCCTCCCATCGCGTGCGCCCCGCGCTTGTGGCACACCTTGATGACGTTCAGGCAGTAGGCGCGCATGAAGGGCGCCGTCATCGTGACCTGGGTCCGGTCCGGGAAGATGTAGTCCGTGCGGGCCTGGAGCTTCTTGATGCAGCTGAAGATGTAGTCCCAGCGGCCGCAGTTGAGGCCCGACGAGTGCTCCCGGAGCTCATGGAGGATCTCCTCGCACTCGAACGCAGCCAGGATCGTCTCAATGAGCACGGTGGCCCGCACGGAGCCCCGGGGTATCCCGAGCGCGGCCTGGGCGCGGACAAACACGTCGTTCCAGAGCCTGGCCTCGAGGTGGCTCTCCAGCTTCGGCAGGTAGAAATAGGGGCCGGAGCCGCGGGCGAGGAGCTCGCGCGCATTGTGGAAGAAATAGAGGCCGAAATCCAAGAGGCTGCCCGAGACGGGCCTGCCGTCCAGGAGCACGTGCTTGTCGGGCAGGTGCCATCCCCGGGGGCGGACGATGAGCGTGGCCGTCTTCTCGGCGAGCTTGTAGGCCTTCCCCTCGGGGCTCGTGAAAGAGATGGTGCGCCGCACGGCGTCCCTCAGGTTGATCTGCCCGTCAAGAAGGTTCTCCCAGGTCGGCGACGTCGCGTCCTCGAAGTCGGCCATGAACACCTTGGCGCCGGAGTTGAGGGCATTGATCACCATCTTCCTGTCGACGGGGCCCGTGATCTCGGTGCGCCGGTCGAGCATGTCCGCGGGGATGTTCGCGACCTTCCACTGGGACTCCCGCACCTGCCGCGTCGACGGCAGAAAATCCGGGAGAACCCCCGCGTCGAGCTCGGCCTGGCGCTCGTCCCGGCGCCGCAGGAGCTCCTGTCTGCGCGGCTCAAATTCCCTGAACAGCCCGGCCAGGAAGGCGCAGGCCTCCGGGGTCAGGATTTCACCGTATCCGGGCAGGACGGGGCCGCGGATTTCGAGGCCGGAGATCGTTGTGGCGGTCATTGATAATGGAGGTTGAACGGCCAGCCTAAACTTCCTGATTGAGTCCTGTCAGCTCCATTGTACCTCTCTTGCCCCCGTGGCCTCACCCAAGAGCAACGAGACATTCATGCGGGAGGCGATCCGCCTCTCCGAGGACGCCGTCCGCTCGGGCAAGGGCGGGCCGTTCGGATGCGTGGTCGTGCGCGCGGGAAAGGTCGTCGGGCGCGGCAACAACCAGGTGACCTCGGCCTGCGACCCGACGGCGCACGCGGAGGTCGTCGCAATCCGCGACGCGTGCCGGGCGCTCGGGACGTTCCAATTGGCCGACTGCACGCTCTTCGCGAGCTGCGAGCCCTGCCCCATGTGCCTGTCGGCCATCTATTGGGCCCGGATACCTACGGTATTCTACGGCAACAGCCGCGGGGATGCAGCCCGAATCGGTTTCGACGACGACTTCATATACCAGCAGATTCCGCTCCCTCCGGAGCAAAGGAAGGTGGTGATGGAACCGCTCCTCGCCGCCGAGGCCAGCGGGGCGTTCTCCGAGTGGTCCGCCAAGTCCGACCGGACGCCGTATTGAGCCAGCCGGACTTGCCAAATCGGGCAATTTGCCCAATTTTGGGGGCGCATGCACTTCGACAACCTGCAGCCCGGACTGAACGCACCGCTTCCCCGTCTTGACGACGATGATGACGAGGACGAGGGGGTCGAGGTGCCTGCGGCGCCGAGGAAGGACTCCTCGGTTTCCCTGCTGATCCAGAAGCGCTTCCTCAACCAGCGGAAGATCTTCCTCTGGGGGCCGGTGACCGACGAGACCGCCAAGGACCTGAGCGAGAAGCTCCTCTACCTGGAGTCCACCGGTCCCGGCAAGGAGATCACCTTCTTCATGAACACCCCGGGCGGCTCGATCACTGCGGGCATGGCGGTCTTTGACACGATGAGGCTCGTCTCGTCCCCGATCACGGTCGTCGTGACCGGGATGGCGGCTTCGATGGGCTCGATCCTGCTCTGCGCAGCCGCGAAGGGCCAGCGCCTCATTTACCCCCACGGCCGCGTGCTCATCCATCAGCCGCTGATTTCGGGGCGGTTCATCGGCCCGGCGACGGACATCAACATCCAGGCGCAGGAGATGGAGAAGCTGCGCGGGGAGCTCAACCAGATCCTCGCCGACGCCTCCGGCCAGCCGATCGAGAAGATCTCGCGCGACAGCGACCGCGACTTTTACCTGAACGCAAAGGAGGCCGTCGCCTACGGGCTGGCGGACAAGATCGTCGAGAAGCTCTGACGGCAGGGCGGCCCGGCTAGGGCGTGGTGCCGAGCGACTTGATCTCGACCACCCTGCTCATCTCCTCCTTCCACTCGGCCGCCTGGGACGGGTCCCCGGCGTCGAGGGCGGCGACGCGCGCCTCCTCGAGCCATTCGGAACGGAGCTCCGGCGGGACCGCGTCGATCGAGAACAGCTTGCGGTAGAGGTCGGTGGCCTCGGCGGGCCTTCCGTGCAGCGCGAGAAAGGAGGCTGCTTCCCGGATGAGCGCCCAGTCCCCGGCCGAGGTTCCCGAGGACTGTGCGGCCTCGCTCACCCACCAGACCGCCTGGTCCCTGACGCCCGAGGCCTCGAGGAGCCGCGCCAAGGCGAGGCCAAGCGCGAGGTTCGGGGCCTGGTTCATGCCCTCCTTGCCCACGTCTATCGCCTCCGCCGGCCTGCCCGCGGCCTCGAGCGCGATCATCCTCCTGACGACCGCGTATCCGGCGAGCTGCTGGGGGAGCTTCGAGAGATCGCTCGTCTGCGCTGACAGGGGGACGGTGAACGGCCGGTAGAGCGGGTCTCCGATCACGATCGACTGCCAGCTTAGGACCGGCAGCGCGAAATAGGCCGCGTCGGCAAGGTTCTCGCCCCTGGCCAGGGCCTCAAAGAGGAGGTCCGGGCGGTGCAGGTACTCGAGGTAGGGCTCGTAGACGTTTCCCACGGTCGCCGTCACGCCGCGGGAGACGAGGGGCCCGCACCATCCCTCGGTGGTCGAGCGCAGGGTGCTCGCCGAGAAGCTGTGGACGTGGACCGCGATCGCCCCCGGGGGGAACCGGAACCCGGCAAGCGCGAACGGACCGTTCAGGTCTTTTGCGTACCAGCCGAAATAGAGGGCGGGAGCGTCGAACCGCGCCTTGGAGGGGAGCGTCCCGGGCCCGCGGCTGACCGAAAGGTCGAAGCCGGCGGCCGAGATATCCGCGGCGGTGCTCTCGAGCCAGAGGTCGCCGCTCTCATGGGGGCCCGCGATGTCGACATACGCCCGCCCCAGGAGCCCCGTGCGCTCGGCCCGGACCGCGAGGTCGACGAGCCCTCGCGCGTCGCCGACAGTCGGCCCGTCGAGGCGCGAGACCTCGACCACCTGCGCGCGCTCGGAGTCGGTGGGATGGAGGTTTCCGAAGAGCGGGTTGGGGATGCACGCGTTGATTGGGTAGTCCGTCTGGGCGAGCAGGCTCAGCTCGGAGTCCACCGCCCCGGCATTCGTCTGGAACTCAGGGTGGTCCGTGAGGGGCTTCAGCTCCCGGTAGAGGGCCGGGTCGTGCGTGATCCGCAGCGGGACGCCGCGGCAGACCACCAGCGCGGCGATCCTGTGGCCCGAGATCGCGTACTCGCGCCGGCCGACCTCGTCGAAGACGTCCATGGGGATTGCATCGATCCAACCGCGCCGGACGAGCTCGGCCTCGAGCGGCTGCCAGATCGCCGCAACGAACTCGCCCCATGTGATCGTCTCTGCGGTCGGCATCCTTAGCGCAATCAAGTTGGCCCGCGGCACCCCGCGGACATCCGAGTAATGCTCCGCGATCGCCACCGAGCCGGGAGCGTCGCTGTTGGCCACTATCACCACCCGGTCGGAGAGCCCTGATCCGCGCGAGAAGGCCGCGATCGCGAGGGTTGTCGCCGCTGTCAGGGTCTTTTTTCGAAATTGCACGGTCGCCGGAGGTTGCGCGCCCATTCGATCGCCTTGCAAAGATTCGGTCGAATCATTTGCTCGGAATCATGACATGGTTCGTCTGGGCTCTCCTGTCGGCATTCTTTGCAGGAATCACGGCGATCCTCGCCAAGGTGGGCGTCGAGAACGTGGATTCGAGCCTGGCGACCGCGATCCGGACGAGCGTCATCCTTGTCCTCGTGTGGGCGGTTGCCTTCGCAGCGACCCCCGCGGGGGCCCTCACCCTTCCCGGGCGCAAGACGATGCTTTTCCTGGCGCTTTCAGGGATAGCAACCGGGCTATCCTGGCTGTGCTATTTCCGGGCGCTCCAGCTCGGCGAGGCCTCGAGGGTCGCCCCGATTGACAAGCTGAGCGTCGTCTTCGTGATCGTGCTGGCGGGAGTGTTCCTCAGGGAGCGGATCACCTGGCAGAACGCCGTGGGCGGGGCGTTGATCGTCGCGGGTTCAATCGTCATAGCGTGGCGGGCACGCTAGGCCGGCGCTCAGGCGCGCCGGGCCCGTGGCTCAGAGCTTCCATTCCACGCTCCCGAAGGCCCCAAAGCCCAGGGCGGGATATCCGTTCACGGGCTGGTAGTGCTCGTTGAGGGCGTTCTCGATCCGGGCCTTGAACGCAAGCCTGGGGCTGGCGCGCCACTCTCCGAAGGCCCTCGCGACCGTGTAATTGGGGTCGTCCACCGTGAGGTAGGTCAGGGCGTCCACGTCCTGGCGGTCCGCGACCACCTGGACGCCCGCCCCCGCGCTGAAGCCATGTCCGAAGTCCCGCCACACGTCCGCGCTCCCGCTGTTGCGCGGGCGCCGCAGGAGCCGTGTGCCATCGGTGATGTCGTCGGCCTCGAGGTAGGTGTAATTGGCGTGCAGCTCGAATCCGGCCGCGAGGACGAACTTCCCCTCGAGCTCGAGGCCCTGCGTGCGCGCCTGGTCGATATTCTCGGTCGTGCCAGGGTAGACGTAGAAATTGTACTCGATCAGGTCGCGGTAGTCGGTGCGGAACCAGGTTGCGCTCACCGTGCCCTCGTTGCTCGGCAGGTACCAGTCGATCCCGGCGTCCCCGCCGCGCGAACTCTCGGGCTTGAGGTAGGGATTCCCCACATAGCCGACGTCGACGCCGTAGAGCTCGAGGAAGCTCGGGGCATTGAATCCCGTCCCGTAGCTAGCCCTCAGCTTAAGGGAGCGGTCCGGACTGAGCCATGCCGCGGTCGCGCGCCCCGTGACCTTGCTGCCGAAGGTGTCGAAGTCGTCGTAGCGCAGGCCCCCGGTGACGTAAACGGACTGAGCAGGATGCCACTCGTCCTCGGCGAACACCGCGTAGAGCGACTGCCGCTGGTCAATGTTTCCGTATCCGTCGTCCTGGGTCGTCTCGTCTTCGCCACTAACCCCGGCCGTGATCCGCTGGCCGGCAAAGCCGCCATAGGATGTCTGAGCGTCGACGACGGCCCTCCGGTTCTGGACGACGGTTGTGCTCGTATAGACGCCCGGCAATTCATCAAAGGAGATGTAGCGCCTGTCCTGTCCGCCGACGGTCACGTGCGCTGTCCAGTCCGGCGCCGCCTTGATGTCGGCGAAAACCGTGCCCAGCCAGTTCGCCTCGTCCTCATATGCATAGGGGTCGTTCGTGTAGATGTCTCCCGGATCGCCGTACTTGCCCTCGAAGCCCCTGATCGTCGCCCCGATGTCGACGCCGCCCGACAGGTCGCGGTCGACGCGAAAAATGAGATTGCCGGTGTCGGAGTTGTTGTTCGGGCGGTCGTTGGCGGTGTGCGAGCCCGAGGTCGAAATCGACCACGCCACATCGTTCTGCGAGCCCTGCGCGCCCACGGCGCCGGTGATCGTGTCAAAGCTGCCGGCCTCCACGGAAAAGTCCGCCGTCGGCGCGCCGGAACCCTTCTGGGCCTGGATGGAGATGACACCGCCGACCGCCTCGCTGCCGTAGAGCGTGCTCTGCGGGCCGCGCGCTATCTCTATCGTGTCCGTGGCGCCCAACCGGGCGCCGCCCAGGTAAGCGGAGTAGTCGGTGTTGGCGTCGTTGAGGCGGATGCCGTCCACCATGAAGAGGACCTGGTCAGAGTCGGCTCCCCTGAGGAAAACGGAGACGTCGGAACCGAAGCCTCCGTTTGAAAACGCAGGCGCGCCCGGAACGGCGCCAAGCGCGGCCGCGGGGGACGTGATCTGCTGGCGCTCAAGGTCGGCCGCGGTGATCAGGTCCACCGCCGTCCCGAGCGTCCGGACATCGGCGGGCGTCCGCGTCGCGACCACGACAACGGGCTCGAGCTGCTCGTCCGGCGAAGTCTGTGAAAGGGCGCAGCTGGCCAACGCGGCCGCAATGCCCAGGAACCGGAACGCGTGGCGGACCGGCAGGATGTTTGGATTCATACGGTATCTTGCTTCACTCTTGCGATGAAGTTGTCGCAGGCGGCGCGCGCAATCGCGCCGTGCGAGTGGATAATTCCGGGCCAGGTATTCGGACTCCGCATGTGTCTCCCGCCCGGCCCAATGAGGGTCCGGCAGGCTTTTCCTCGCCCCTAGCCTTCACCGGGGTGAGAGCCCCGATTGGCTTTGCCCGCGCCGGAAAACGGCGCGGTGGAGGGTTTGTGATGCGATACCGCAGCGCAACTGTGGCCGATTCCCACGGCCTTCCCTGAATCCCGGAAGCAGAACAAAGAACGTCGGGCGCAGAAACCATCTGGGTGGAGCAAAAAGACGTCAATCACAATCATATCAATAAATTCGTATTTATTGATATGTTGCTTGCCAAGAGTTCCCGCTTGGGTTCAATTGCCCGTGTCGCCGAGATTTTCCCCCGACACCAGCGCCTCCATGCCCACACCCGTCGAATCCAGTTCATTTGCCGCCCTGCGCCGGCTGTTCGAGTCCCGAATCGCCGTCCTGGACGGGGCCATGGGCACCATGATCCAGGCCGAGGGCCTTGAGGAGGCCGACTTCCGGGGGGAACGCTTTCTGCGGCACGCTTGCGACCTGAAGGGGAACAATGACCTTCTTTCCCTCACCCGGCCCGACGTGATCGAGCGCATCCACGGCGCCTATTTCGAGGCGGGCGCTGACATCGTGGAGACCAACACCTTCAACTCGACGTCGATCTCGCAGGCCGACTACGGAACCGAGTCGATCGTCCCCGAGCTGAATGCCGCGGCGGCGGCGGCGGCCCGCCGCGCGGCCGACAGGGCGTTTGCGGCGGACCCGGCGAGGCCGCGCTTTGTCGCCGGGGCGATCGGCCCCCTCAACCGGACGCTCTCGATGTCGCCCGACGTCAATAGGCCTGATTTCCGCTCCGTATCCTGGGACCAGGTCGTCAATGCCTACCTCGAGCAGGCGCGCTCGCTCGCCGCCGGGGGGGTCGACGCGCTTCTCATCGAGACGATCTTCGACACCCTCAACGCGAAGGCAGCTCTTTTCGCGACCGAGCTCCTGTTCGACGAGACGGGGGTGCGCCTGCCCGTCATGCTCTCCGTCACGATCACGGACGCCTCCGGCCGGACGCTCTCGGGGCAGACGCTTGGGGCTTTCTACGCGAGCATTGCGCACGCGAGGCCCTTCTCCGTCGGGATAAACTGCGCTCTCGGCGGCCGGCAGATGAGGCCCTATGTCGAGGAGCTCTCCTCGATCGCCCGGTGCTACACGACATGCTACCCCAACGCGGGACTTCCCAACGCCTTCGGCGGCTATGACGAGTCGCCCGCCGACATGGCGGCGGTGCTGGGCGACTTCGCCGGAAACGGCTGGCTCAACCTCGTGGGCGGCTGCTGCGGGTCGACGCCCGCCCACATCCGGGCAATTGCCGGGGCCGTGCGCGGCGCAAAGGCGCGCAAGGTGCCGGAGCCGCCCGTGGCCATGCGCCTGAGCGGCCTCGAGCGGCTTGTCGTCTCCTGAGTCGGGAGGCCCGCACCGATGTCCAGCGCGCCCGGGCAGTCCGCCTCGCGATTCATCGTGATCGGCGAGCGCACGAACATCACCGGCTCGCCCCGGTTTGCGAAGGCCCTCAAGGCCGGCGACTGGTCCGCCTGCCTTGCAATCGCCCGCCAGCAGGTGGAGAGCGGCGCCAACATCATCGATATCAACGTCGACGAGGCCCTGATCGAGGGCGAGGCGACCATGGCCAAGTTCCTGAACCTGATCGCCGCGGAGCCGGAGATCTGCCGCGTGCCGGTGATGATCGACTCGTCGAAATGGAGCGTCCTCGAGTCGGGCCTGCGGTGCGTGCAGGGTAAATGCATCGTGAACTCAATCTCGCTCAAGGACGGCGAGGCCGAGTTCCTGCGAAGGGCCGGGCTCGTCCTGCGCTACGGGGCCGCAGCCGTCGTCATGGCGTTCGACGAGAAGGGCCAGGCCGCGACGCGCGACGAGAAGGTGCGCATCTGCACCCGCGCGTACGGGCTCCTGACCCGGGTCATCGGCTTCCCCCCCGAGGACATCATCTTCGATCCCAACATCCTCACGGTCGCAACCGGCATCGAGGAGCACAACAACTACGCCGTCGACTTTTTCGAGGCCACGAAGGTCATCAAGGAGCGGCTGCCCCACGCCAAGGTGTCCGGCGGCGTCTCAAACGTCTCGTTCTCCTTCCGGGGAAACAACCCCGTCCGCGAGGCCATGCACGCGGTCTTCCTCTACCACGCGATCGAGGCCGGCCTCGACATGGCGATCGTCAACGCCGGAATGCTCGGCGTCTACGACGAGATTCCCAAGGACCTGCTCGAGCGCGTCGAGGACGTGATCCTCAACCGGCGCCCCGACGCCACCGAGCGCCTCGTGACCTTCGCCGACGACCTCAAGGCCTCCCAGGGGGGCGCCTCGAAGATCGAGAGCAAGGAGGACCTCTCCTGGCGCGACGCCAGCGTCGAGGAGCGGCTCGCTCATGCCCTCGTCAAGGGGATCGACGCCTTTGTCGAGAGGGACACGGAGGAGGCGCGCTCCGACACGGGCAAGTACCCGCGGCCGCTCTCTATCATCGAGGGCCCCCTCATGGACGGCATGCGCATCGTCGGCGACCTCTTCGGGGCCGGGAAGATGTTCCTTCCGCAGGTCGTCAAGTCGGCTCGCGTGATGAAAAAGTCGGTCGCCTACCTCACGCCCTTCATGGAGGAGGAGAAGAGGAAGCTGGTCGCCAGCGGCGGCGTCGCCCGCACCCAGGGCCGCATCGTGATGGCCACCGTGAAGGGCGACGTCCACGACATCGGAAAGAACATCGTCGGGGTCGTCCTTGCCTGCAACAACTACGACGTCATCGACCTCGGCGTCATGGTGCCGAGCGACAAGATACTCGCGGCCGCGCGGGAGCGGGGAGCCGACGCGATCGGCCTCTCGGGCCTCATCACGCCGTCCCTGGACGAGATGGTGCACGTGGCCAAGGAGATGACCCGCACCGGCTTCACCGTCCCTCTCCTCATCGGCGGCGCCACGACCAGCGCCGCGCACACGGCCGTAAGGATCGAGCCCGCGTACGCGCACGGCGTCGTGCACGTCCTCGACGCCTCCAGGGTCGTCAACGTCGTCAGCTCGCTCCTTTCGCCCGAGGCGAAGCCGGCATTCATGGCCGACGTCCGCTCGAAGCAGACAAAGCAGCGGGAGGATTTTGCCGCGCGCCGGGCCCGAAAGCCGCTGCTGTCGCTGGCGACGGCCCGCTCCCGCCGCCAGAAATTCAACTGGGACCTGGTCGACATCCCGCGGCCGGACTTCCTGGGAGCGAGGGCGCTGCCCGCCGTCCCGCTCTCGGACATCGTACCCTACATCGACTGGGGGCCGTTCTTCAGCGCATGGGAGCTCCATGGGCGGTTCCCCGACATCCTCTCGGACGCGGTCGTCGGCGTCGAGGCGACGAAGCTCCACGAGGACGCCCTGAGGCTCCTCGGCAGGATCGTCTCCGAGAAGCGGCTGACCGCGAACGCGGTCATCGGGTTCTGGCCGTGCAACTCCGTCGGCGACGACATCGAGGTCTACGCGGACGAGGGCAGGTCCGAGGTCCTTGCCACCCCCCGCATGCTGCGCCAGCAGCTCGAGAAGCCCGAGGACCAGTTCAACCTGTGCCTCGCCGACTTTGTCGCCCCGAGGGATTCCGGCAGGATCGACTACATCGGGGGCTTCGCCGTCACCTCCGGCCACGGCGTCGAGGCGTTCGCAGCAGAGTTCAGGGCGGCTTCGGACGACTACAACGCGATCATGGCGCAGGCGCTGGGCGACCGCCTCGCCGAGGCGATGGCGGAGCTCTTCCACAGGAAGGCCCGGGAGGCGTGCGGCTTCGGCAGGACCGAGAACCTCTCGCACGCCGACATGATCCGGGAAAGGTACCGCGGGATCAGGCCGGCCCCGGGGTACCCCGCGTGCCCGGATCACACGGAGAAGCCGGTCCTCTTCGGGCTCCTCGGGGCCGAGGCGGCGACCGGGATCGTCCTCACCGAGAGCTTCGCTATGGCGCCCGCCAGCAGCGTGAGCGGCTGGTATCTCAATCACCCGGACTCCAAGTATTTCGGGGTGGGCAAGCTGGGGCGCGACCAGGTGGAGGACTACGCCAGGCGCAAGGGCTGGCCCGTTTCCGAGGCCGAGAGGTGGCTCGGGCCCTACCTGGACTACGAGACCGGCTGAGATGCCGCGGAACAATGCACTGCGCACAGCGTCAAACCGGATAGATGCCCTTCGCTCACATTGAGATCCGCGGTCTTCGCGCCGGGATGGCCTTGGTCGCAATTATGCTGGCGACCGCCATCGGCGCCGCGGCGGCCAGTTTCGGCGCAGGGCTTTCGCCCGACGAGCGGGCGGCCAGCGGGATTTCAACACTGACGCCGGCCCAGTCGGCGGCGCTTGACTCGCTGGTCAACCGCGACGTTGGCCTCGCCAACCAGGGGGCGGTGGCCGGCTTCTCAACCGCATTCACGGTGCGCTGCACCCCGGCCGAGCGCGCCGCAGCGGGAATCGATCGCCTTCCCGAAAAGGACCTCGCGGTCTTGAATGCCCTCGTCGCCCGGGCCATCGCATCCGGGCCGGCCCCCGGACAGGCCTTCCAGTACACTGCGCCGCCGGCCGCTACCCCCACCGTGACGACTGTCTCAAGGGCGCCGGCGCTCGAGGTTCACGGAGACGTTTCCTTCTCCGTAGGCGCAGGGAGCCACGGCTCAAACTTCTACGGGACGTCGGCGGACATTTTTGCCACTGATCCCTCCGGGAAATTCACCTTGGGGGTCGGATTTTCAGAGTACAGGGGCCGCGGGCTGCTGCCGCTATGCGACCCGACCTTGCTCGGCGCCCCCGCCGGGGGCTGGTGAGCGGTCCGGGCGCCTGACCGGCGGCGTCGCCCCGCCGGCAGTCCAACGTTCGGTTGCCATCCCGTCGCATGCTGCGCCAGCCTTGGCGCCCATGGCGCGGTACCTTCTGCTCTTCCTTGGGGTCCTCGCCTGCTCGACATCGGCGATATTCATCAGGATGAGCGCGACTGATCCCCTCGTGCTGTCGGCGCTCCGCCTTTTCCTGGCATTCATCTTCCTGGCGCCCGTTCTCCTGCTCGAGCTGCGCAAGCATGGCGGCGCATTCACCGGGGACCATCTCCGGCGCACGCGCATTCCGTCCCTTGTCCTCGCGCTCCACCTGATCTCGTGGACCCTCGGGGCGCGGATGACGGCCGTCGCCCAGTCAACCCTCATCGTCAATCTGGTCCCGATCGCCCTCCCCTTCTTCCTTTACCTGCTCGCCGGCGAGCGGCTGAACGGGGCCGAGATCGCGGGCACCCTGCTCGCGATCCTGGGGCTGGTCGGCCTCTCCGTGAAGGACGCCCTGACCGGGGGCGGGAGCCTGGCGGGAAACGCCGTGTGCTTCATCTCCATGCTCCTCTTTGCGCTCTACCTCGCGCTCGGCCGGCGCAACAGGGATTTTCCCTCGGTCTGGCTCTACGTCATCCCGGTGTACGGCCAGGCGGCGATCGTGTGCCTCATTGTGGCGCTCCCGAGGCTCCGCACGTTCGACATTGGCTCGGCGAGGGAGTGGGCGCTCATGGCCGGCCTCGCGGCGATCCCCACGGTCTGCGGCCACTCGCTTCTCAATTCCGCAATGCGCAGGATACGCGGGCAGGTCGTCAGCCTGTGCAACATGAGCCAGTTCGTCTTCGCCGGCCTCATGGGATTCCTGATCTTCGCCGAGGCGCCCCGGGCCGCGTTCTACGCGACGAGCGCCATCGTCGTGGCGGGGGTCGCCATTGTCGTGCTCGCGACGCCGCAGGAACCCGGCGATCCGGCCTAGGCGGAGGCGACCGCCTTGACGAAGGCCAAGGCTATCGCAGGCACCTCGCCCTTCAGCGCTGCCCGTTCCGGCTGGTACAGGACTCCTGCGAAGAATGGGTGCGATGGCAGCTCTGCCCCCCTGAGCTCGCCCTCATCGTCCCACGAGGTGAACCTGAGTCCGGCGTACTCAAACGCTGGCCTGTACACGGAATTAAACCCGTAGTTGCAGCGGTATTCCCCGGTCGCCTCGGGCACCCCGTAGGCCGCGGCGAGAAGGCTGCTCCTCGCAAAATGAACGGTGCCCGACTTCTCGACGTGCGAGCAGCTGAGGGGAGTCACGATCAGCGCCGATCCGTCCGGGTTCAACTCCGCGTGTTCCGCGTCGGTGACGCCGACCACGTTGCGGGCGAACTCGATCAGCATGTGCTGGAATCCCCCGCAGGTCCCAAGGAAGGGGCGGCTGCCCTCGCGCGCCCAGCGGACGGCGTCGATGGCGCCCTGGGTGTTCTCGTAGGGGGAAGCTGGGACAAGCCAAACGGCCGAGTAGCGTGCGAGGTCGCTCTTGGCGTCTCTGATCTGGCGCGTCGCAACCCACTCCCAGGCGACGGCCGCCTGGGCGCGCTCGCGGGCCAATTCGAGCGCCTTGGGGATCGCTCGGTGGGCTGTGACCTCCTCCGAATAGTCCCCGACGATGGCGATCGTCCTTCGGCTCATTGCTCCGTTGTGGCAGGCGGGGGCCCATCGCCAAGCAGAAACGCCCCGATGAGAGCGGCGCAGGCGCAGGCCGCGACAAACCAGTCCCCGTGCTCCACGTAGAAGCTCCTGCGCCCCACCCAGCGCTTGTCGCGGGTCACGTCGACCGTCTCGGTCCCGCGGAAATACACGCTGCCGGCCTCGTTTTTCATCACGCTTCGAATGTTCCCGAACTCGTCGATCCAGCCGCTCCAGCCGCCGTTCCCGTCCCGGAGGACGGGGCGCCTCGTCTCCACCGCGCGCAGGACGGAGCTCGCGGCATGCTGGTAGGCGGCGCCGCCCTCCCCGTACCAGGCGTCATTGGTGACGACCGCGAGAGCATCGGCGCCCAGCCGGACCTCCTCGCGCGCAACCGAGGGGAAAATGTCCTCGTAGCAGATGAGGACGCCCACGGCCACGGCGCCCGTGTTCAGGGGCACCACGAGGGGCGTCGGGTTGTCGCCTGGCGAAAAGTCGTCGCCCAGGGGAACGAACTTGTCGAGCCAGCCAAAGATGGGGCGGAGCGGCACGTATTCGCCGAAGGGGACCAGCTTCTGCTTCGAGTAATAGGCAGTCTGAAGTCCGAGCTGGGGGTCCACGACAAATGCGGCGTTGCGCCAGAGCTCGTGCGACGGGTCGGGGTGCTCGACCGCGTCGGCCCCGATCAGCATGTACGCCTTCGAGCGCGCGGAGAGCCGCTCCACGAACTGCCTCATCGTGGGGTCCGCATTCACGGGCCAGGGTGTCGTCGATTCGGGCCAGAGGATCAGGTCGGGACGGCTCGCCCCGGCCTCGAGCGTCGTCCTCTCAAGGACTCGGACAATCTCGGGCGCCTCCGAGGGCACCCACTTCACGCGTGCGGGGATATAGGGTTGGACGAAGGCCACCCGGGCGAAGGGGATCTTGAAATAGGACTGGTTGGTGGTCTCCTGGATCTGGATCGACAGGCACACGAGGAGAAGGAAGAGCGCCAGCAGGAACTCCTGGCTCCTGCGGCGAAGGCCCGTCTGGCCCTCGAGGAAGAGCCGGTGGGCGTACGCGGAGATCCCTATGTTGACCGCGACCAGCACGAACGAGACACCGCCGGCGCCGGTGTAGGCCGCAATCTGCAGGACGCTGATCCGCTCGTACTGCGTCGCTGCGAGGGGCATCCAGGGAAATCCGCCGAAAAGCCACGTCCGGGTCCACTCGATGAGGACCCAGACCCCGGCGAGCCCGAGCATGCCCATCAGGCGCACGGGTGTGGGTCTGCCGAGCATCCTTGGCATGACCCACCATGCGGCGAGAAACCAAGTGCCGGTCCATGCTCCGACGAGCGGCCCCAGGATGAAGAGCCCGACCCACGTCACCGGGTGGAGCCAGCTCAGATTGAAGGTCCAGGCGGCCGCCTGGGAGAGGAACATCGTCCACGCGTAGACCCTGAACCGCGGGCGCAGGTACGCCCAGAAGATCCCGGGCACCAGGCACATGTAGGCAAAGTCATGCGCGGGATAGGGCGGAAAGGAGACGACGAGGAGCACCGCCGACAAAACGCCGGCGGCCACCGGCGCTAGCCGCTCGCGATGCCGGTCCCAGAATGTCGGAACGACGTCGTACGGATCGGATGTCACGGCAGTCAATCGGACCCGGTTGAGGTACTGGACGGCTGAGAAACGGGTATCAGAATTACTCCGGCGTCCGCGGCCGCGTTTGCAAGTTGGAGGTCGCTAGTTGCGAGGGATGCGCCGCGGCGCATTGCAAGTTCAAGGTAGGCTGCGTCGTAAATTGTGAGTCCATACTGGCGCGCCAGCGCGATCGTCTCGCTGCCGGCCTTGGCCGCCGTCTCGGAATCAGTGATGATTGGAAGGGCCCCCAGTAGACTGAGGGCCTCGGTCACATCGGACTGCGTGACTCGCTTGCGCCTCTCGGCCATGAGGAGGCCATTGGTTGTCTCGACAAAGCAATGCGCGGGAATGTAGGTCGGCACCCCTCTCTCAATCGCGGCCAGCGCTGCCGGGGCACATGTGTCCCGCTCGTCCCTCAAGAGAAAGCCGAGGGCAGTCGAACCGTCTATCACGAGGGACTTCAATACGGGTCTCAGATGTGGCGGCCCGCGTTGATAAGATCCTTGGTAGACTCGCCCTTTCCGAGTGACAGGCGCTCGCGCATCGCCCGGATGCGCGCAAAGACATCCCGGTCCACCACAGCTTCGCCGGCAGGTACAAGCTTGGCTACGTCGCGGGCGTGCCGCGTGATCGTAATCGTCCGCCCACGCTCGACGAGGTCGAGCAGCTCGGAAAGTTTTGATTTTGCCTCATATGCGCCCACCGATTTGGAAGATGTTGCAGATGAATTCGTCATGAAGATATAGACTAGTGTTACGACTAGTCTGTTCGATGCCTCTTGTCAATGCAGAAACAACCCTATTCGAGTCCATTTTCTGCCGACTTCCGTCGGGCAAGAGTTCCTCAGGCGCCGTGGCAGTGCTTGTACTTCTTTCCGCTCCCGCAGGGGCACGGGTCGTTGCGCCCGACCTTGGGGGTGTCGCGCCGGATGATGACCTTCGGAAGCTGCACCTCCGGCTCCGCGGCCTGCCCGTTCCTGGCCGCCGGCGGCGCGGGCACGGGCGCCGTCTCCGGGCCCTGGGTCCTCGCGCTGCGCGCGAGGATCGAGAGCATGTTCTCGAAGGACGAGAGGTTGGAGGCACTGCGGAAGAGCCCCGTGCAGATCTGAAGCCGCACGTTCGTCATCAGCTCCTCGAAGAACCTGTAGGCCTCGCCCTTGTATTCCACGAGGGGGTCCTTCTGGCCGTAGCTGCGCAGGCCGATCGAGCGGCGGAGCTCCTCCATCTCGGTCAGGTGCTCCTGCCAGTGGTGGTCGATCGCGTTGATGACCACATAGCGCTCGAGGGAACCGAGCGCCTCGGGAACCTCCGCGGACTCCTTCATGGCGTACGCCTTCTTCACTTTTTCGACGATCAGGGCCCTGAGCGCCGCAGGATCATCTCCCTTCAGGTCGTCGACCCTGAGCCCGATCGGAAAGTGCGTGTTCGCCCAGCCGACGAGGCTCTCGATGGCCGCGGTGTTGGAGCCGCCCTTCTCGCCGAAACCGGCGATCGCGAGCCGGCTCTCGATCTCCTCGTCGACCTGCTCGAAGATGATGTCCTTGGAGCGCGCAGCGTGGATGGCCGCGTTGCGGATCCCGTAGACGACCTCGCGCTGCTGGTTGAGCACGTCGTCGTACTGGAGCAGGCGCTTGCGGATCGCGTAATTCTGCTGCTCGACCTTCTTCTGGGCCGACTCGATCGAGCGGTTGAGGAGCGGGTGCTCCAGCTCCTCGCCCTCCTTCATCGTGTTCTCCATCAGGCGCGAGGTGATGTTTCCCTGGAGGAAGAGGCGCATGAGGTCGTCCTCGAGCGAGAGGAAGAACTTTGTGAGGCCGGGGTCCCCCTGGCGCGAGCAGCGGCCGCGCAGCTGCCGGTCAATCCGGCGGGACTCGTGGCGCTCGGTCCCGATCACGTAGAGGCCGCCCTGCTCGCGCACGCCCTCTCCCAGCTTGATGTCGGTGCCGCGGCCCGCCATGTTGGTGGCGATCGTGACCGCGCCGCGCAGTCCCGCCCTGCTGACGATCTCGGCCTCCTGCTGGTGGAACTTCGCGTTGAGGACCGTGTGAATGATGCCCGTGCGCTTGAGCATACGGGCCAGGACCTCGGAGGCCTCCACGCTCGTCGTCCCGACGAGGACGGGCTGGCCCCGCTTGTTGGCCGCCTCGATCTCCCGGATGACCGCGTTGTACTTGTCGCGGCGGGCCTTGAAGATGGAGTCGTTGCGGTCGACCCGGATGCACGGTCTGTTGGTCGGGATCACCTGCACCTTCAGGCGGTAGATGTCGTTGAACTCCGTCGCCTCCGTCTCCGCCGTGCCCGTCATGCCCGCCAGCTTCTCGTACATGCGGAAGTAGTTCTGGATCGTGATCGTGGCGTACGTGCGCGTCTCGCGCTCGATGGCGACGCCCTCCTTCGCCTCGATCGCCTGGTGGAGCCCGTCCGACCAGCGCCTGCCCGGCATGACGCGACCCGTGTTCTCGTCGACGATCATGACCTTGCCCTCCTGCACCACGTAGGCGATGTCCCGCTCGTAGAGCGAATAGGCCCGCAGCAGCTGCGAGATCGCGTGGATCTCCTCGGAGATCGTCGCGTAGCGCTGCTGCGCGGCGAGCTTGAGCTCCTCCCGCTTCTCGAGCGGGATCGAGGAGTCCTTCTCCATGTCTGAGAACTCCGTCGCGAGGTCGGGAAGCATGAACGCGTCCGGGTTGTCCGGGCGCAGGTTCATGCGCCCGATCTCCGTCAGGTCGGCCTGGTGCTGGCGCTCGTCGATCACGTAGAGTAGCACCTCCTTGAGGTGGTACAGCTCGTCCTTGTTGAGGTCGGAATTCATCTCCGTCTCGACCTTGTCGAGCTGCTTGCGCCACTCCGGGTTCTCCATGAGCCGAAGGAGGAGCTTGTTCTTCGGGTTGCCCATCTTGACCTGGAGAAGCTTGCGGATCGCCGCGGCGCGGTCGTCGTTCGAGAGCTGCGGCCTCTCAAGGAGCTCCTTCGCCTCCCCCACCAGCCGGTTGCAGAGCCTGGTCTGGTCGTTCACGAGCTTGTCGACCCCCGGGCGCAGCCGGGTGAACGGCTGCTCGCGCTCGATCGGGGCGGGGCCGGAGATGATCAGCGGCGTGCGCGCCTCGTCGACGAGGATGGAGTCGATCTCGTCCACGATGCAGTACCAGTGCTCCCGCTGGACCTGGTCCTCCTTGCGGGTCGCCATGCCGTTGTCGCGAAGGTAGTCGAACCCGAACTCGCTCGCGGTCCCGTAGGTGATGTTGCGCCCGTACATCTCGCGGCGCAGGTCCGGCGACATCGACTGCTGGATGCAGCCGACCGTGACGCCAAGGAAATTGTACAGCTGGCCCATCCATTCGGAGTCGCGGCGGGCGAGGTAGTCGTTGACGGTGACGAGCTGCGTGTTCCGGCCGCCGAGGCAGTTGAGGTAAAGGGGGAGCGTCGCGACGAGGGTCTTGCCTTCGCCTGTCGCCATCTCGGAGATCCGGCCCTCATGGAGCGCAATTCCACCGATCAGCTGGACGTCAAAATGCACCATGTCCCACGTGAGCTCGTGCTCGCACACGACGGCCTTCTGGCCCAGCAGCCGGCGGGCGCCGTTCCTCACCGTCGCAAAGGCCTCCGGGAGGATCTGGTCGAGCGTCTCCCCCGCCTTCAGCCGGCCCTGGAATTCGACGGTCTTTGCACGGAGCTGCTCGTCGCTCAGGCCCTTGTAGGATTCATCCAACTCGTTGATTCTGGACACTATAGGCTTAGCCTTCTCCAGGAACTTCCTATAGTGCCTCCCGACGAGGGGTTTGAGCAAAAACGAGAGCATTAAGGGCTAGATCATAGACCGCCGGATGGCATTGGCAAATGACAAATGCCCCAGGCAACATGCCCGACCCCGACCCGGTCGGAACGCGCCGAGTGCCGAGCGGCAACTCCTTGCCAGCAGCTCCGTTGAAACTAAACTGACTGTCATGAAAGCCCATGACGTTATCGACCAGATCAAGGCCCTGTCTCCGGAGGAACAGGCCAAGGTCGTTGACTTCATCGAGGAAGTGAAGGCTCTCCAACGTTTGAAATATGCGGACAATGTGAGCTTTGCGGATGCGGCTAAGTGGGTCTTCAACGAGCACGCCGAGCTGATGCGCAAGCTCAGCGAATGACTGAACCCATATTTCTCACGCTTGAGCAGGTGGAAGACCTGCACCGCCGGGCATTGGAGCTTCACGGCGGCCAGGACGGGGTCCGCGATCCATCGGCCCTGGAGAGCGCGGTCATTCATCCGCGCAACGTCCTCTACTATGCCCAGGGTGACATCTTCGATGTGGCGGCCGCCTATGCATTCCATTTGGCCGAGTCCCAGGCCTTCCTCGACGGAAACAAACGCGTCGGAATCGCCGCAGCGCTGGTGTTCCTAAGGACAAACGGGGTGACCGTGTCCAGAGCAACCGGCGAGCTCTACTCCTCCATGATCGCGATCGCGGAGCGGCGCATGGGAAAGCCCGAGCTTGCCGCACTTCTTAGGACCCTCGGGAAATCGACCTAGATTTCGCCGCGCGTTACTCTATTCGCGAGAAGCATCCTCACTCGGTCAAAGCGTCTTCTTAAAGTAGGCGATCGTCCGCTTGAGGCCCTCCTCAAGGGGCACCGAGGGCTCCCACTTGAGAAGGCGCTTGGCGAGCGTGATGTCGGGCCTGCGCTGCCTCGGGTCGTCCGCGGGGAGGCGCTTGGGGACGATCTTGGACTTGCCGCCCACGAGCTTGAGCGTGAGCTCGGCCAATTGAGCCATGGTGAACTCGCCCGGGTTGCCCAGGTTGACAGGCCCCACCGTCTCCGTCTGGGCCATGAACCTCAGGAAACCCTCGATCAGGTCGTCCACGTAGCAGAACGAGCGAGTCTGGGATCCGTCGCCGTAGACCGTGATGTCCTCCCCCTTGAGCGCCTGGACAATGAAATTGGAGACCACGCGCCCGTCCGACTCGTTCATCCGCGGCCCGTACGTGTTGAAGATCCTCGCCACCCGGATGTCTACCTTGTTCTCCCTGTGGTAGTCGAAGAACAGGGTCTCGGCGCACCGCTTGCCCTCGTCGTAGCATGAGCGCAGTCCGATCGGGTTCACGTTGCCCCAGTAGCTCTCGGGCTGGGGATGGACCTGCGGGTCGCCGTAGACCTCCGACGTCGACGCCTGGAAAATCCGGGCCTTCACCCTCTTGGCCAGCCCGAGGCAGTTGATCGAGCCCATGACCGACGTCTTGATCGTCTTGATCGGGTTGTATTGGTAGTGCGGCGGCGACGCGGGACACGCCAGGTTGTAGATCTGGTCCACCTCGTACTTGAACGGATCAATGACATCGTGCCGGACGAGCTCGAAGTTCGGGTTGTTCGCGAAGGACGCTATGTTGAGCTTCCGGCCCGTGAAAAAGTTGTCCATGCAGACGACGTCGTTGCCGTCCGCCAAAAGCCGTTCGCACAGGTGGGAGCCGAGGAAGCCCGCGCCGCCAGTGACAAGAATGCGCATACTCCGGTGGATTAAGCCTTAAAGGGGGCCGGTTGGCGAGCGCTTTAGGGCCCGGCGAGGCCAAGCAACGGGCGTACGGGTCAGCCCGCCGCCTCATAGCGCGCGATCCACGCGAGGTGCCAGGGGCCGAAGTCGCCGGCCTCGATATGGGCCCGTGCCTGACGCACGAGGTCCAGGAAGAAATGGAGGTTATGGATCGTGAGGAGCGTGCCCCCGAGCATCTCGCCCGCGGTCACGAGGTGGCGGAGATAAGCCCTCGAGAAATTGCGGCAGGTGTAGTTGTCCATGCCGGCAACTACCGGGCCCGGGTCGGACCGGAACTTCTCGTTTCGCAGGTTGATGGGGCCGTCGGGCGTGAACGCGAGCCCGTGCCGGGCGACGCGGCTCGGCAGCACGCAGTCGAACATGTCCACGCCGAGTGCGATCATCTTCAGGATCTGGGGCGGCGTGCCGAGGCCCATCGTGTAGCGCGGCTTGTCGGCCGGGAGAAAAGGGGCCGTCGCGGCCACCTGCTTGAGCATCTCCGGCTCGGGCTCTCCCACGCTCACGCCCCCGACCGCGTAGCCGGGGAAGTCGAGCGCCGCCAGCTCCTCTGCCGCCTGCCTCCTCAGGTCGTCGTAGGTGGAGCCCTGTGCGATGGCGAAGACAAGGTGGCCCGATCCCAGGAACCCGGATTCCAGGGCGATTTCCCGGCAGCGTTTCGCCCATTTCAGGCTCCGGGAGCAGGCCTGGGCGCAGGCGTCCCTGGCAACCGGCCACGGGGGGCACTCGTCCAGCACCATTGCGATGTCGGAGCCCAGGTCCGCCTGGATGTCCATGACTTCCTTCGGGCCCAGGAACAGCTTTGCACCGTCGAGGTGGGACTGGAAAGCGACCCCGTCGTCCCTGATCTCCCGGAGCTTCGAGAGGCTGAACACCTGGAAGCCGCCGCTGTCCGTCAGGATGGGCCCGTCCCAGCCCATGAACGCGTGCAGGCCCCCAAGGTCGCGGATGAGGCCGCTGCCGGGCCTGAGATTGAGGTGGTAGGTGTTACCGAGGATGATCTCCGCTCCGATCTCGCGCAGGTGGACGGGCGTCACGGCCTTCACGGTCCCCTGCGTCCCCACCGGCATGAAGACCGGGGTCTCGACGGTCCCGTGAAGCGTCGACAGCCGGCCGCAGCGGGCGCCGGTTGAAGGGTCCTTAGCAATCAAATGAAAGGGACTTGCCATATTTTGGAGCGCCACAGGGTGGCCAGATCGGGTGAGGGCGAGCGTACATGGCCCCTCACCTGTTGGAAGCCTTTGATGGGGCGTGCCGCCGCGGTTCGCGCCCCGCCCTTGACCCCCCTGCCAAACGGTGGGTAGATTCACGGCGGATGCTTCTCGTCATCGATAACTTTGACTCGTTCACCTACAACCTCGTCCAGTACTTCGGTCAGCTGGGCGTGGAGCAGCGCGTATTCCGTAACAATGAGATCACGCCGGAGAAGGCCCTCGCGCTGAAGCCCGACCGCGTCCTCCTTTCCCCGGGCCCGTGCACGCCGCGCGAGGCGGGCGTCACGCTCGACATCATCAAGGCCTTCGCGGGGCGGGTGCCCATATTCGGCGTCTGTCTCGGTCACCAGGCGGTGGGCCAGTACTTTGGGGGAAACGTGGTCAGGGCGGGCCGGCTGATGCACGGCAAGACCTCGCCCATCAAGCACCGGGACACGGACGTCTTCCACGGCCTTCCCCAGGGATTTGCGGCGACCCGCTACCATTCTCTCCTTGTCGAGCGCTCGACGTTCCCGGAGGAGCTGGAGATCACCGCCGAGACGGACGAGGGCGAGGTGATGGGCCTTCGCCACAGGACACTCCCCATCTGGGGCGTCCAGTTCCACCCCGAGTCGATCGCGACCAAGGGCGGCATGAAAATCCTCGAGAACTTCCTCGCGCTCAACTGAGCCGACCCCACGACCATGCGCTGCCCCAAATGCACCTCAATCGAGGACAAGGTGATCGACTCCCGGATAAGTAAGGAGGGCAACACCATCCGCCGCAGGCGCGAGTGCCTGGAGTGCAGCCACCGCTTCACGACGACGGAGACGCTCGTCCTCGACGGGATGGTGGTCATCAAGCGCGACGGCCGCCGCGAGGAGTTTGACCGCGAGAAGCTCGTCCACGCGGTCCGCGCGGCCTGCCACAAGCGGCCCGTCGACATCGAGCAGATCACGATGCTGGTCGAGGACGTGATCGACGCCATCGAGGCGAGGTTCGAGAACGAGATCCCGTCCCAGGCGATCGGCGAGGGAGTGATGCAACGCCTCAGGAGCGTGGACCAGGTCGCCTACGTGCGCTATGCCAGCGTGTACAAGGAATTTCGCGATGTCTCCGAATTCATGAGCGAGATAAGCGCGCTTGGAAAACCGAAAAAATGACGATGGGAAGCGACGAGCTGCGTCGCCTGCACTTCATCAACGCCCTGTTCGCCCACGTCACCGGACGTGACCTCTTCCTCGCGAACCAGATCAAGTCGGCCATTGCGTTTTCGCTGGAGGAGCTCGAGGCGCAGGCGGCGGCGGGTCCCCTTCCCGGTCTGGAATTCAACGAGTCGTTCGAGGCGGCCGCCGCGAGGCTCCTGGAGAAGCTCCATTCCCGCCTCCCGCGCCACGGGTTCTACCACTGGGACGCCTCCCGCTCGCTGCAATCGGGCACCCAGCTCTTCGCGCGTGCGGAGGTGATGGCGGGATTGAAGCAGCTGGCGCCCTACCGGGAGTCGACGCTCCTGATCACGAACCTGCGCCCCGCGGTGCTTCCTCCGGAAAAGCGGGAGACGCCGCGCCGGAGACGCGAGTACGACGATCTCCTGGGCTTCCTTCGCGAATTGACCGCCGCCCGCTCCCCCACCGGATCGGACCTGACGCTCTTGTTCTTGTGAGCCGGGCGGGGACAGGTAGGCTCGGCCTCAACCCGGCACCCCGATGAGCAAGACGCTCTTCCAGAAAATAATCGACCGCGAGATTCCGGCGAGAATCGAGTTTGAGGACGACCTCTGCATCGTGATCCACGACATACAGCCCAAGGCCCCCGTCCATCTGCTCATCATCCCGAAGAAGCCGATTGCGCGCCTGGGCGAGGCCACGCCGGCCGACGAGGCGGTCCTTGGACACCTGCTGCTCGTGGCCGGCGACCTCGCGGGGAAGCTCGGCCTCGTGAAGGGGTTTCGGATCGTGATCAACAACGGCCCGGATGCAGGCGAAGCCGTCCCCCACCTGCACGTGCACCTGCTGGCCAAGCGCGCCATGGACTGGCCGCCCGGCTGAGTTCCGTCCGCCGGGCGAACAGGGCCTACACCTCGCGGAGCGCAGGCCCCAGGTAATCGAGAAGTTCGAGCGTCCGCACGGCCGTCTGTCCTTGGGCCCGGGCCAGCGCATCGGCGGCCATGCCGTGCCAGACCGCCCCCCGGCAGGCCGCCGTCAGCGGATCCGCCGGCGTCTGGGCGAGCAGGCCTCCGACAAGGCCGGCCAGGACGTCGCCGCTCCCTCCCCTGGAAAGGACCGGGCCCCCGAAAAAGCTGTGGTACGCCGCGCCGCCGCCGGAAATCTCCGTGATCGGGCCCTTGCGGATGACGACGCCGTGGACGGCCGCCGCCACCTCCTGGAGGCCCGCGCCGTCCGCGATGCGCAGGAATTCTCCCGCATGCGGGGTCACGATCCGGGCGACCGAGCCAGCTCGGACAATGTCGGGCTGGAGCGCATCCGCGTCGACAACGAGCGGGACCCTTGAGGTGCCTACCACCTCGAGGGCAAGCGAAAGGGTTTCAGGGTCGCGCCCCAGTCCTGGGCCGATGGCGAGCGCACTCGCGCGCCCGATCGCGCCCTCTATCAGCTTTAGGCCGGCACGGGCCAGCCCACCCCCTGGCGTCTCCGGCATGCCCACCCAGATGGCCTCCGGGGCGCGCGAGGCAAAAGCCGGCACGAGGCTCCTCGGAACGAACGCAGTGACAAGGCCCACGCCGCTCCTGAGCGCGGACAGCGTGGCCATCAGGACCGCGCCCGGGTAGCCTCCGCTGCCCCCGACGACAAACAGGTGGCCCTGGCTGCGCTTGTCGGAGGAGGCCGGCCTGAGGCCCGCAAGCGGACGGAGAATCGAGGGAAGGATGACGCGGTCGCGCGCTTCCCCAGCCTCGTCTCCGGAGAAGAACCCGAGGTCCAGGTAACGCAGGCGACCGGCGTTGACGCTTCCCAGGAGCGGCGCCTTCACCGATCCGGTCGCATAGGTGAAATCCGCCCGAAACGCGCCCGGCTCGCTCCAGCCCGTCGGCAGGTCGACGGCCGCCCTCAGACGAACGGCGCAGCGGCCGGAGGCCTCAATGGCGGCCGCCGCCTCAGGCGGAAGGGGCGGCCTGTACCGAAAGCCGATGATTCCACATAGGCAGAGGTCGTAGGCCTTCTCGAGTGATCCTGCGGTCACCGAGCGCACCCTGGACCGGGCGCACTCCGTGAGGCCGCGCCAGGCGCGCCCGGCGAGTGGTTTCAGCTGCCTCGGTCCGAATGCAAAGAGCACGTCCGCCTCCGCCTTCGGATGGCGCTCAAGGATTTCGCGGGCGGCAACGAGGGCGTCGCCCGTGTTGTTTCCCTTCCCCGCCAGCACAAGAAAGCGGCCGCCGAGGGGAAACCCCCCGATCTCCTCAAGATCCCTGAGGATGCCGTGCGCGACCGAGCGGCCCGCCTGGACCATCGCCTTCCATTCCTTTCGCTCGTCGCCCCCAAGTAGACCGGATTCGAGGGCGAGCGCATCGTCCGCGGAAAGAACCGGGACGCTGGGAATGGGTGACGCAGGCATGGTGACAAGCTAGTGCCCGTTGGGATTATTGACAACCGGGGTGGGCACGTAGGGGGCCTGGTCTTCACCGGTCGATGTTTGTGGGGGACCACCCCCGCGTTCACCCTCGGTGAATGCCTTCCAGTTCTCCTTTCGGACCTCGCCCAGCCATTCCTGGCGCTGGCGCTCCGTCTCGGTGAACTGAAGCGGGGAATTCTCCGGAATCCCGTGGGTCAGGATCGGGCGGGTCAGGGAGGGAATGGGCCGGTAATAGAACTCCCCGTCAACCCTCACCACCTCGTAGCACTCGGAATAGCTCTTGGTATCCGAACTCCAGAGGGCGACCTCGGTCGTGCCGTCGCTCCAGACCGCGCCTCCGCCCCAGGCCTGAAACACGGCGTCGATGGTCGCCATCCGTGGCGCCGGCGCCTGCTGTTTCGGCTCGGCTTCCACAACAGGGCGCGCCTCGGGCGCATCGGCGGAGCGCCTCGGCCATGCCAGGACGAACAGGGCGCCAAGGACAAAGCCAAGCGTCACCCATGAGGGGATCTGCGACGGCTTCGTCGGGGGCGCTGGAGCTTCCTCGTCCATGGTGCAATCGCAGTGGTCAGGCGCGCACGAGCGCGGCCACGGCCATCGCCATCGTCTCGGTGTGGGACAGGGTAAGAAGCACGTGGGTCGCCCCGGCCTCGCGGAGCAGGGCCTCGCCCTTTTCGTCCAGCCTGACGAAGGGCTGGTTTCGTTCGCCGTGGTAGACCGAGACCGACCTCCAGCCAAGCTCGGCCCCGATCCCCGTCGTGAAGCATTTTGAGACGGCCTCCTTCGCCGCGAAGCGCGCGGCCAGATGCTTGTGCGGATGCGCCATCTTGAGGCAGTAGGCCCTCTCCTCCTCGGTGAACACTCGCTCGAGGAACCGCTCGCCCTGGCGCTCGAGTACACCCCGGATTCGGGACACCTCGATCACATCGGCGCCAATGCCAAGCAGGACGCCGCCCGGTGGAAGATTCAGCTTCATGGGTTCATCCGGTCCTTCATCTCCCGCACCGCCTCCTCGATCCCCGTGAAGAGCGCGCGGCTCATGATGCTGTGGCCGATGTTGAGCTCGTTCAGGTGGGGAAGGGTCCTCACCTCGGCAATGTTCACGTAGTTGATCCCGTGGCCCGCGTTTACCTTGAGGCCCAGGCTGTGGGCCTGGGCCGCACCGCGGGCCAGCCGCTGAAATTCCCTTTCCCTGGACGGAGTGTGGTAGGCGTTCGCGTAGGCGCCCGTGTGGAGTTCCACAACGGGAGCCCCAAGCCTGGCCGAGAGCTCTATCTGCGCCTCGTCGGGATCGATGAAGAGGCTGGTCTCGATCCCCGCGGCTGCCATGGCCCTGATGCACGCCTCCACGCGTTCCCGGCCCCCGAGGACGTCAAGGCCGCCCTCCGTCGTGACCTCGGTCCTGTTCTCGGGCACGACGCACACCGCCTGCGGCCTCAGGCGGAGCGCAAGGTCGATCATCGGCTGGGTGCAGGCGAGCTCCAGGTTCATCCTAATCGACGGAACCTCGCGCAGGCGCCACACGTCCCGGTCCTGGATGTGCCTGCGGTCCTCCCTCAGGTGGACCGTGATCCCGTCGGCCCCTGAGCGCCATGCCTTCTGCGCGAGGACAACGGGGTCCGGTTCAACGGAATCGGCCAAGCTCTCCCCGGCATCCCTGTAGCGGGCCTGGCGCAGCGTCGCGCAGTGGTCGATATTGACCCCGAGGAGAATCATTGCCCCATCCAAGCAAAGTTCCGCACTCCGGCCAATCTTCAAAAGTCCTTAAACGACAGTCGGTTTCCTGTAGACGACCTGGGTTTTCGAGGGCAGGTAACCAAGCGCCGGGTAGAATTCGTGGCTCTCGACGCGCTTCGCGTTGCTGCGGACGACGATCGTCCCGGCCGAGATCTCTGCGGCCCACGTCTCGGCCTGCGCCACGAGGCTGCGCCCGACTCCACGCCTGCGCATCTCGCCGGAAACGACGAGACCGGTGATTTCCACCCGGAAGCCGGACTCCAGCACGTCGCTCGAGTGCGCCTGGAGCCATCCGCAGACCCCCCTCCCCTTGCCCAACTCGGCAACGTAAACCCGGTGGTCGCCCCTTGCCAGTATTCGGCTGAGGCGCTCGCGGATCGTCCTCACTTCCTCGGGATAGCCGAGCTCCCGCGACAGCGCCGCGATCTGCGCGGCGTCCGACTCGGTCGCCACGCGCACTTTGAATTCGATGGCCATGTCGCGGCCGGCGCAGACAAGAGCGCGCAGGCCGCCACCAGAGCCAAGTCCCGCGGTCAGGCGCCTTGCAATTCCAAACGCCGGTCAGGCGCGTTCGGCCATCGGGACATAGTCCCTCTTCACGGGACCCACGTAGACCTGCCTCGGCCTGTAGATCCGTCCCTTGGGATTGAGCGCCACCTCATGCCAGTTCGCGATCCAGCCCGGCGTGCGCCCGATCGCGAATACGACGGTGAACATGCTAGTCGGGATTCCGAGGGCGCGCATGATGATGCCGCTGTAGAAATCCACGTTGGGGTAGAGCTTGCGGGAGAGGAAATAGTCGTCCTTGAGCGCGGCCTCCTCGAGCTTCTTGGCGATCGCGAGCAGCGGGTCATTGATGCCGAGCTTCCGCAGGACATCCTCGCTCGCCTTGCCGATGATCTTGGCCCGCGGGTCAAAGTTCCGGTAGACCGCGTGCCCGAAGCCCATGAGCCGGCTCTCCTTCACCCCGGACTTCGCCGCGGCGATGAACCGCGTGCCGTCGTCCCCCTCGTCATGGATCGCCTGGAGCATCTGCATGACGGCGACGTTGGCACCCCCGTGCAGCCAGCCCGAAAGCGCGCATATGCCCGCCGATATCGAGGTGAAGACGTTGGCCGCGCTCGATCCCACCATCCTCACTGTCGACGTCGAGCAGTTCTGTTCGTGGTCCGTGTGCAGGAGGAGGAGCAGGTTCAGGGCGCGCGCGACCTCGGGCTCGGCGACGTATTCCTTGTACGGCTCCGAGAACATCATGTGCAGGAAGTTGTCGCAGAACGGCAGCTCCTGCTTCGGGAAGACGTAGGGCAGCCCCTTCTTGTACCGGTAGATCATGGCCCCGATCGTGCGCACCTTCGAGATCGCGATCGCGGCCGCGAGGTCGAAGTTCACGAGGTCCTTCTCGAAGCTGTTGGTCGCGAGCTGCGGATAGTGGGCCGCGAGCGAGGCGACGATTGACGAGAGCATCGCCATCGGCGGCGCGTCCTTCGGGAATCCCTCGAAGATCTTCTGCATCTGCGTCTCGACTGCCGCGTGCTGGCGCAGCTTCAGCCCGAATTCCTTCCGCTTTGCCGCGTTGGGGAGGTCCCCGTAGATGGTCAGGTAGGCGGTCTCAACGAAGTCGCTGTTGTGGGCCAGCTGCTCAATGGGGATTCCCCGGTGGCGCAGGATGCCATTGTCGCCGTCCAGGTAGGTTATCGAGCTCTCGCACGAGCCCGTGTTCCCGTAACCCTGGTCATATGATATAAACCCCGTCTCCACACGGAGCTTGCGGATGTCCACCGCTTTCTCACCCTCCGTCCCCTCGATCACGGGAAGCGGAAAATCCTTACCATCCAGCTTGATGGAAGCGGTGTGAGGCATGCCGAATCCAGCCAAGCTAGAAACGCGCCGCTTGCAAAGAAAAGTTGCCTTCGCGCCGACGGAAAATCAAGGCGCTTATCAGCTGATTACCGCGCCTGCTGCAGACGCCGCAAAATTGCGATAGATCAGCAATCCCTTGGCCTGGCTCTTCTCCGGATGGAACTGGGTTGCGAACAGCCGACCCTGGGTGATTGCAGCCACGAAAGGCGACCCGTAATCGCATTCGGCAAGGACGAGATTCCGGTCCTCAGGGACACAGTGGTAGCTGTGGACAAAGTAGAACGACTCACCCTCGTCCGCCAGACCCTCCTGAAGCGCGGTACCGCGCTGGACAAACCTCACGGTGTTCCAGCCCATGTGCGGGACCTTGAGCGGCGGCGCCAGTCTGAACCGAACCACCCGCCCCGCAAAGATTCCCAGCCCCCTGACGCCGCCCTCCTCGGAGCCCTCGAAAAGGGCCTGCATCCCGAGGCAGACTCCGAGGAACGGGCGATTCGCGGCGATCCACTCCCTGACAGTCGCGTCAAGGCCCGACGAGCGCAGCGCGCCGACGCAGTCGCGCAAGGCCCCCACGCCGGGAAGTACAAGCCCCCCCGCCCCGCTCCGGTCGACGTCGGCGGACGACTCGACCACCACAGGCGACGCGCCGACAGCCTCGAGCGCCTTCGTGACGCTGCGCAGATTGCAGATGCCGCTGTCGATGACGGCCACTCGCGCGCTCATCGTGGGCGGATTAAAGGCTGCCCTTGGTGCTTGGCAGGAGGTTCGCAGCGCGCGGGTCTATCCGGGTCGCCGCGTCCATCGCGCGTCCGAGGGCCTTGAAGATCGCCTCGGCAATGTGGTGCGGCTCCTCCCCGCAGATCAGCTCGACGTGGAGGTTCGCGCCGAGCGCGTTGCTGAACGCGCGGCAGAATTCCTTCACGAGGACGAGGTTGAAGTCCCTGACGAACATCGAGGCGGCCTCCACGCGGTAGGCCAGAAGCGGGCGGCCGCCCACATCCACGACGACGCGCGCGAGCGACTCGTCCATGGGAAGGATGAAGAACCCGTAGCGCGCAATTCCAAGCTTGTCGCCCAGCGCCTTCTTGAAGGCCTGCCCGAGGACGAGTCCCACGTCCTCCACGGTGTGGTGATAGTCGACGTCGACGTCCCCCTTCGCCTTCACCGTGAGGTCGAAGAGCCCGTGCTTGGCGAAGAGCGTCAGCATGTGGTCGAAGAACCCGACCCCGGTCGAGATCTTGGACGCGCCGGTACCGTCGATCGCGAGCGTGATCGAAATGTCCGTCTCGGCCGTCTTTCGGGCGACGGTCGCTACACGCTTGGAGGTTCCTTTAGCCATTGATCGAGGGTTTTTTCGAGGACGAGCATCTCGTCATCGGTGCCGACGCTGATCCGCAGGAACGAGGCGGTCAAGGCGTCGCTCGGGAAGTGGCGGACTAGCACCTTCTTGGAAAACAGGAAGTCCTGCGCCGCCTTCGCGACGGCGGGTCCGGTTCTGCCGAGGCTGTCCCTGGGCTCGGTGCAGATGAAATTGGCCTCCGAGGGAAACGTGAACCAGCCCCTTTTCTCACTCCAGCTGCGCATGTAGAAGTCCCTCGTTGATTTGATCTTATCGACGACGAGTGCGTGGTGATCCGGATCCCCAAGTGCAGCCAGCGCCGCGACCTGCGAAATCCGGCTCACGTTGTAGCTGTCGCGGGCGCGGTCGAGAATGTCGATCACGCTCGGGTCGGCCAGAGCGTAGCCGACCCGGATGCCGGCAAGCGCGTAGGCCTTTGAGAGCGTCCGCACGACGACCAGGTTCGAGCGTGTTGCGACGAGCCCCGCGGCATTTTCTCTCGCGAAGGGAGCATAGGCCTCGTCGACCACGAGGAGGCCATCGAACGAGTCGAGGATCCTGCTGATTTCCGAGTTCGGGAAGCCGACCCCGGTTGGCGCATTGGGAGAGGTGAGGAAGAAGACCCGGGCCCCCGAGGCCGCGATTGCATCGACCGGCAGGCGCATGCTGCGGTCGAGCACAACGGGGGCCGCGGCGCCACCCTGGATGCCGACCAGGACCGGATAGAGCGAGTATCCCGGCACGGTGAAGCCCGCCGCGGCGTTGGGGCCGCAGAAGCATCGGACGAGGAGGTTCAGGATGTCGTCGGAGCCGTTTCCGATGCAGACATTCGCAACCTCGAGGCCATGCATCCGAGCCACGGCCGAGCGAAGAGGGGCGCTCGTCGGATTCGGGTAGAGCCTGAGGTTGGCGCCGTCCGAGCCCACCTCTCGGAAGATCGCCACGGCTACCCTCGGGCTCGGGGCGTACGGGCATTCGTTCGTGTTCAGCTTGGTCCAACCCGGATCCGTGGGCTGGAGGCCGGGGGTATAGGGGTGAAGCCCGCCAATATGGGCGAGCGCGAGTCTTCCGGGCGCCGCCCCCGTCATTTCGGATCCGGCTTCGATACCCGGAGGGATATTGAGCGGCCGTGGCCGTCCAGCCGCTCCATTGCGGAAAAAGCTGCGACAGTCGGCGCTGCCTTGCGAAGGCTCTCGGGATTGTAGCACGTGACGCTCGTGCGCCTCAGGAAGTCGGAGACGCGCAGGCCGCTCGAGAAGCGCCCCGCGCCGGCCGTCGGCAGGACGTGGCTAGGGCCGGCCGTGAAGTCCCCCAGGGCCGTCGGAGTTGAATTGCCCACCATGATGGCGCCGGCGGTAGTGACGGCCTTGAGGAGCCGCGGGACGGTACCCACCCGCACAAGGAGCTCCAGGTGCTCCGGCGCGACCTCGTTTGCCACCTTCGCAGCCTGGCCCAGATCCGAGACCTCCACCGCCAGGAAGCCCTTGTCCAGCACGAGCTGGGTCTTGTCGGAGCGCGCGAGCCGCCCCTGCTGCTTCTTCATCTCCGCGGCAACGGCGGCGATGATCTTGGGCGAGGTCGCCACGAGGTAAATCCGTTCGCGGCCCGATCCGTGCTCCGCCTGGGCAAGGAGGTCCGCGGCCGCGAAGTCAGCCCGGGCGGTCTCGTCCGCGATCACCATGAGCTCGCTCGGGCCGGGAAGGAGGTCAACGCCCACGGTGCCGAACACCTGGCGCTTCGCCTCGCAAACGTAGGCGTTGCCAGGCCCGAAGATCTTGTCGACGCCGGGAATGGTCGCCGTGCCGTAGGCCATGGTGCCGATGGCCTGGACGCCGCCGATCCTGTAGATTTCCCCGACCCCGACGAGGTCGAGCGCCGCAAGCAGGTCCGGCGCTATCCTCCCGTCGGCGCCGGAGGGCGTGAAGACTGCGATTTCCGGGCAGCCGGCGATCTTCGCAAGGGTCGCCGTCATGAGGACCGTGGAGACGAGGGGCACCTGGCCGCCGGGCACGTAGATGCCGACCCGGCCTATCGGGTCAAACTTCTCTCCCACCTCGGCGCCGTGCCTGTTCCGCGCCGTCCAGTTGGCGGGCAGGTTCCTGCGGTTGAAGTCCAGGATGGAGGCGTGCGCCTCCTTGAGGGCAGCCCGGGCAGCTGGGGAAAGGCGCTTCGCCGCCGCGGCGATGTCCCGGGCCGGGACCCTGAATTCGCCGGCCCTCAGGCGGGCGCCGTCAAAGCGCTGCGCGTAGTGGGCGACCGCGGCGTCGCCCCGGGCACGGATGTCCGACAGGATCGCGGCAACCGACGCGGACACCTCGCGCGATGCCTCCCCACCCGCGTGGAACACGGCGAGGTCGGTCGCGAACTGCTTCGACGCGAATGAGATCGTGCGCACGGCCTAGTTGCCCGGCGTGCTGGCCGCGGGTGGGCCCACCCTGACCGGAACCGCGCTCGGGGCCGCGAACAGTTCGCGGCCCAGCGCCTCGTTGAGCACGATGCGATCAAAGGTGACGGTCGAGACTAGGTCCTTTCCGGAGGCTTTCTTGATGACGCTTACGATGGTCTTGGGAAACCGGACGCCATTGACCATGATCTCTCCGCTCTCGCGGATCGTCTCGCCGTTGCGGATGCTCAGGACAAGGCGGCCCGTGTCGCGGTCGAAATAGCGCTCGAAGACGTTGTCCGGCCCGTGCGTGAAATCCACGCGCTCGCACGCCACGCCGTCCGTGGTCGTCGGCCCCTTGTCGTCAATGGTGGCGCCGTCCTCGATCCCACGGAAGAAATGCAGGTTCTCCCAGGTGTTGGCGCGCAGCGCCTTTATCTCGGCCGCCGAGAGCCATCTCATGCGAAACTTGGACCCGTCCGCGTTGTCCTCGAGGCGGTCCCAGGCGTCGTAGCCGTCGAGGACCGTGGTCTCGGTGACCTTGCTCGCGCGCACGACCTGGCGCTGCCGCCAAGGCTTGGAGAAGATCATGTCGAGCGAGGTGTGGAGTGTCCCCACCGCCGGGTGATCGGCATCCACGCGGTCCAGGGTGCCGACAAAGTGGATTGAGGTTATCCCGTCGAGGGTCGAGTCGGGGCCCAGGTAGGCGCGGGCGAGGCCGATGACGGCGGGTTCGGCGCGCAGGCCCGCGGACGCCAGCAGGGCGCACGCTAGGATTCGGAAGCTGGTAGACGCCATCGACATGCCCCCAATGACAGCCAATTCCGGATCAAGGTCGAAGAAAATTCACTCCCACTCGATCGTCGCGGGGGGCTTGGAGCTCACATCAAGGACGACGCGGGAAACTCCCCTCACCTCATTGGTTATGCGCCCGGAAATCTTCTGCAGGAGGTCGTAGGGAAGCCGGGTCCAGTCGGCGGTCATCGCGTCGGCGCTCTCGACGATCCTGAGGGCGATCACGTACGCGTAATTGCGCTCGTCGCCGACCACCCCGACGCTCTTCACGGGAAGGAAGACGCAGAACGACTGCCACACCTTCCAGTACCACCCGCTCAACATCATCTCCTCCTGGAGGACCGCGTCGGCCTGCCTGAGGATCTCCAGGCTGGTCTTCGTGACCGGCCCGACCACCCGGACTCCGAGTCCAGGCCCGGGAAAGGGCTGGCGCCAGACGACCTCGCGCGGCAGCCCGAGGGCTTCGCCCAACCTTCGGACCTCGTCCTTGAAGAGCTCCCTCAGGGGCTCGAGGAGTTTGAGCTTCATCCGGGCCGGCAGCCCCCCGACATTGTGATGGCTCTTGATGAGCGCGGCCGGGTTGTTGCCAATCGCCACGCTCTCGATCACGTCGGGATAGAGGGTGCCCTGGGCGAGAAAATCGGCGTGGCCGATCTTCTTGAGGGACTTCTCGAAGACATCGATGAAGGTCCTGCCGATGATCTTGCGCTTCTCCTCAGGCTCCTCGACACCCTTCAGGAGCCGGAGGAACTGGGCCGAGGCGTCGACGACGCGCAGGTCGATCTTGAAATTCCTCTTGTAGAGCGACTCGACCGTCTCCCGCTCCCCCTTGCGAAGGAGACCGTTGTCCACGAACACGCACGTGAGCTGCCCGCCGATCGCCCTGTGGATCAGCGCGGCGGCGACCGAGGAGTCGACGCCGCCCGAGAGCCCCAGTATGACGCGCGACTTGCCGACGGCCGCCCGGATCTCATTCACGGAGTGCTCGATAAAGTCGCGCGTCGTCCAGTCCTGCTTCGCATGGCAGACGCCCACGAGGAAGTTCTTGATGACGTCGATCCCGCGCTCCGTGTGGAAGACCTCCGGGTGGAACTGGATGCCGTAGAAATTCCTCCGGTAGTCCTCGATTACCGCGAACGTGGAGTTTTCCGTCCTGCCTATGGAGGTGAACCCCGGCGGGATCTTGATCAGCTTGTCGCCGTGCGAGTTCCATACGCGGAGCTTCCTCGGCAGGCCGGCGAACAGTCGCCCGCGCCGGTGGATCTCAAGCGTCCCGTTCCCGTATTCGCGGCGGTCGTCCTTGGCTACCTTGCCGCCGAGGAGATGGCAGAAGAGCTGGGTGCCGTAGCAGATCCCGAGGATCGGCACGCCGATCTCGAATATGCCGCGGTCGGGTATCGGCGCATTCGTCGCGAAGACCGAACTCGGGCCGCCCGACAGGATGATCCCGATGACCCCGTCCGTGCGAAGCACCTCCGCAGGCGTCGAAAAATGATAGATCTTGGAATAGACCTGGCACTCGCGGATCCGCCGGGCGATGACCTGGGTATACTGCGACCCAAAATCGAGTACGGCTATGGTTTGCGGCATGTGCTGGCTGGGAAAGGGGAAAGAAGATCGCCGTCGCCGGGGCGATCGCAAGTTAGAACCTCAGCCGGGCGTTCTCATGCCCGCACCTCGGGCACTTGCACAGCTCAGTCCCCTCGGGCGCCGTGTAGAGCCGGTCGCAGCGGATGCAGTGGAAGGTCGTCTTTCGGCGTTCGAGGTCGAAGCGCACGTGGTCGCGCCGGTCGTAGAAGAGCCACAGGACGAGGAAGGCCGTGGAGACGCACGCGCAGTAGGCGACGGCGGCTGTTGAGAACTCGAACATCGGGCTCGCAGGGAAACAAAAAAACGCCGAAGGTGAACTTCGGCGCGTTTGCGATAATGGGCGGCCCTTGGGGCCGGCTTAGCCCTGGGTCCCGGCCTCAGGGGCCTTGGGCTCCTCGGCGGCGGGTGCCGCTGGGGCGGTGGGTGCCGCTGCCTTCCTGCGCCTGGGGGAGGTCTTCCGGCCCTTCGATTTCTTGTAGCCCGTGTCCTCGGCCTTCACGAACTCGATGAGGGCCATCTCCGCGGCGTCGCCCAGGCGCTGGGGCCCGAGCTTGTAGATCCGCGTGTATCCCCCCGCCCGGTTCTCGAACTCCTTGTACTTGTCGTTGAAGAGGAGCGTCACGGCGTCCTCGTCCCGTACGTCGCGCAGCGCGAGCCGGCGCAGGTGGACGGCGTCGCGCTTCGCCTCCTTGGAGGCGGCGTGCTTCGCCTTGGTGATCACCTTCTCGATGAAGGGGCGCAGCGCCCGGGCCTTCGCCAGCGTCGTCTGGATCCGGCCGTGCGTGATGAGCGCGGCGGCCAGATTCGACAGCATCGACTCGCGGTGCTCGCGGGTGACGCCCAGGGACGCGTGGTGCTTGTTGTGGCGCATGGGTTCAGGCTTCCTTCTTGGCGTCGAGCAGGCGCTCGTCGAACTTCATCCCGAGGGAGAGACCGAGGGCCTCGAGCTTCTCCTTGATCTCGTTCAGCGACTTCTTGCCAAAGTTGCGGTACTTGAGCATCTCCTGCTCGGTCTTCATGGCAAGCTCGCCGACCGTGGTGATATTGGCGTTGTTGAGGCAGTTCGCGGCGCGCACCGACAGCTCGATCTCGTTGACCGACATGTTGAGGAGCTTGCGCAGCTTGTTCTGCTCCTCGCTGACCTCGCTCTGCTGGCTCTCGAACTCGTAGGCCTCCTCGCTGACGCGGTCGAAAACGTCGAGGTGGTGGTTCAGGATCGAGGCCGCCTGCTTCAGGGCATCGTCGGGCGTGATCCGGCCGTCCGTCCAGATCTCCAGGATGAGCTTGTCGTAGTCGGTGATCTGGCCGACGCGGGTGTTCTCGACGGCGTACTTGACGAGCTTGACCGGCGAGAAGAGGGAATCGATCGGGATGACGCCGATCGGCTGCTCCTCCTTCTTGTTCTGGTCGCCCGGGCAGTAGCCGCGGCCCGTCTTGATCTCGATCTCGGCCTCGAAGGTCCGCTTGCTGTCGAGCGTGCAGATGACCTGCTCCGGGTTGACGATCGTGATGTTCGCGTCGGCCTGGATGTCGGCGGCCGTGACGGCGCCCGAGCGCGTCACCTTGATCGAGAGCGAGAGCGTGTCCCGCTTGTGGGAGACGATCAGGATCTTCTTCAGGTTGAGCACGATCTCGGTCACGTCCTCGACGACGTTGTCGATGCTCTGGAACTCGTGGTTCACGCCCTCGATCTTGATCGAGGAGATCGCGGCTCCCTCGATCGAGCTCAGGAGGACGCGGCGCAGCGAGTTGCCCACCGTGTGCCCGTAGCCGGCCTCAAAGGGCTCGGCTATGAACTTGGCGTAGGTCGGCGTGGCGCCGTCCTCTACCTTGGTGAGTTTGGAGGGGAGTTCGAATTTTCCTAGGCGTTTTGGCATGGCGTGAACTCTGATTACTGGGTTGTGAGTGGGTTGAAAATTAAGGCTTAGAAGCGCGAGTAGAACTCGACGATGAGCTGCTCGTTGACCGTCTGGTCCATCTCGTCGCGCTTGGGAAGGCGCACGACGCCGGCCTTGAACTGCTCGGCGTTGAGGGAGAGCCAGCCCGGGACCGTGCGGATGCGGTTTTCCTCGAGGTTGCGCGTGGCCATCTGGCGGGAGGCGGGAGCGTTGCGCACGTCGATCTCGTCGCCGGCGCGCACGTTGTAGCTTGCGATGTCCACCTTGCGCCCGTTGACGCGGATATGGCCGTGGTTGACGAACTGGCGGGCCGCGGCCCGGCTCTTCGCGAGGCCGAGGAGGAAGATCACGCTGTCGAGGCGCGTCTCAAGGAGCTGCAGGAAGCGCTCGCCCGTGACGCCGCGCTCGCGCTTGGCGATCTCGAACATGCGCCGGAACTGCCTCTCGAGGAGGCCGTACATGTAGCGCAGCTTCTGCTTCTCGTTGAGGCCCACCGAGTACTCGGAGGACTTGCGGCGCGACTTGGGGCCGTGCTGGCCGGGCGGGTAGTTGCGCCTCTCGAGCGCCTTGCCGGAGCCGATCAGGAGCTGGCCGAAGCGCCGGCTGATGCGTGTGGAGGGACCTGTGTAGCGAGCCATTGTCTTAGAGTGGAGAGGGGTTGGGCCGAAGGGTGCGTTTAGACGCGGCGGCGCTTGCGGGGACGGCAGCCGTTGTGCGGGATCGGGGTCACGTCGACGATTGAGGTGATCTCGAGGCCGATCGCCTGGAGGGCGCGGATGGCGCTGTCGCGGCCGAGCCCGGGACCGGAGACGCGGATGACGACGTCCTTCAGTCCGTGGGACATCGCGTTGCGCGCGGCGTCCTGGGCGACGATCTGCGCCGCGTAGGCCGTGGACTTGCGCGAGCCGCGGAAGTTGCACTTGCCGGCGCTCGACCACGCGATCACCTGGCCCTTGGGGTCGGTGATCGAGACAATCGTGTTGTTGAAGGAGGCGAGCACGTTGGCGAATCCCGACGTGACGTTCTTGGATCCCTTGGCCTTGCGGACCTTCACGGTGCCGAGCTCCTCCTTGAGGAGGTCCTCCGCGGTCGGCTGCTTCGCGACTCCGCCGATCATCTCGGTCGGCTTGAGCTCGGCGGCAGGGGCGGCGGGTGCCGCGGCGGGGGCCGCCGCCGCGACCTCGGGCGTGCCCTCGGGCTTCGGCGCCTTGGGGGCCTTCGGGCCCCGTTCCTTCTTGGTAGCTGTTTTTTCGTCGGCCATGGGTTAAGCTTCCTTCGCCTTTGTGACGCCGATCGTCTTGCGCGGGCCCTTGCGGGTGCGGGCGTTCGTGCTGGTGCGCTGCCCGCGGACCGGGAGGCTCCTGCGGTGGCGGATGCCGCGGTAGCAGTTGATCGCCTGGAGGCGCTTCAGGTTTCCGGCGATGTCGCGGCGCAGGTCGCCCTCGACCACCCACTTGTGCTCCGTGATGACGTGCAGGATCTTGTTGAGCTGCTCCTCCGTGAGGTCCTGGGCGCGCATGTCGGGCTTCAGGCCGGCTTCCTTGACGACCTGGTCGGCGCGCGCGGGTCCCACCCCGTAAATATAGCGGAGGGAGTACGCGACCTTCTTCTTCGGGGGGATTTCTACACCTAGGAGACGAGGCATCTTGTTTTGTTTAGGGAGAGTTGTGGTTGAAAAAAATTTGTATGGGCGTTCAGGCCGGCCTGGCCGTAACGAGCCCGGGAACCGTGAGGATTTCCGGGCCTTTGTCTGTCGTGAGCACCGTGTGTTCGAAGTGGGCGGAGGGGGAGCTGTCGGCTGAGACGACCGTCCAGCCGTCGGGCAGCACCCGTGTCGCGTAGCCTCCCAGGTTGACCATGGGCTCTATTGCCAGAGTCATCCCGGGCCTTATCTTCTCGCCCGTGCCCCGCCTCCCGAAGTTCGGAATCTCGGGCGGCTCGTGCATCGAGGTCCCGACCCCGTGGCCCACCATGTCGCGCACCACGCTGAAGCCGTGCGCCTCGACGTAGGTCTGGATCGCGTTCGAGATGTCGCCGATCCTGTTGCCTACCTGGGCGGCACGGATGCCGATGCCGAGGGCCTCGCTGGTAACGCGCAGGAGTTTCTCGACCCTGGGCGCGACCGGCAGGACCGGAAGCGTGGCGGCGTTGTCTCCGACGTAGCCGTTGAATTCGAGGACGAGGTCGAGGGAGACGATGTCGCCCTCCCGAAGGACTCGCCTGAACGAGGGGATCCCGTGGACCACCTCCTCATTGACTGAGATGCAGGTGTGGGCCGGGTAGGGACGGCCGCCGTGCCTGTATCCGTAACAGGCGCTTCGCGCACCGAGGCGCGAGATTTCCGCTCGGCCAGCCTCCTCCAAGTCCATTGTGGTGATACCGGGCCGCACGAGGGGCTTGAGAGACTCAAGTACCGTTGCGGCTATGGCGCACACCTCGCGCATCCGGGCGATCCCCTGCGTGTCCTTGACTGGGATCATCGGGCGCCGGCCCCCTCCATGAGGAGGCCGAGTGTGCGGTAGTGTCCGACGACGGGCCCGGGGGCGCCTGAACTGGCGACCGCCGCGTCGATTTCCTCGCCGCGGGCGTCGAGCCATTCGTCGAACACTCTTGCTTGGAGCAGCGTAGCCGGGAAGTCCGTAAGGACAAATCCCGCATCAGGTTTGCGCGCGAAGAACCAGCGGCGCAGGAGCGCCAGGTGGCCGGCTTCGTCCCCGTCGGCATGGCCGCGGGGCCGCGAAATCCCCCGTCGCATAAGGCCGGCGGGAGAGACGTGCTCAATCTGCAAAGAACGTGCCCGGTCGATCATTTCTTCCCTGCGAGAGTCAATCGGTCCGAGCAGAAGGACTTTCGTCTGGGCGGCTGCGCCCAATTGGGAAAAGAGGTCGAATATCGCACTCATTTGCACCCCTGTAAAGCCCCAAAGATGCCCGATTTACCCCTCACCGGCGAACCGCCCAGGCCACGATCCCGAACAGGAAAAGCGAACCCACGACGAGGCACAGCTTCCAGACCGCCTTGAGCTCCAATGCGTCTCCCGTGGCGCCGCCAACATTGGGGCTCCTGGAGCGGATCCTGCCCTTCTTTAGGAAGCCGTCATAGTGGCGCTGCAGGAGGAAGGTCTCGATCTGGCGCATGGTGTCCAGGATGACGCCGACCGTGATCAGCATCCCCGTGCCGCCGAAGAAGTAAGCCACCCGGGCGGGCACGTTGAGCTCAAAGAGCAGAATATCCGGCATGACCGCGATCACCGTCAGGAAGATGGCCCCCGCCAGCGTCAGCCGGGTCATGATGAAGTCCAGGAACTGCGCCGTGGGCTCGCCCGGGCGCACACCCGGGATGTAGCCGCCGTACTTCTTGAGGTCATCGGCGATCTGGATCGGCTTGAACATGACCGACACCCAGAAATAGCTGAAGAAGAGGATGAGGAACGCCATCCCGGCGTAGTAGGTCCAGTGGCCCCTGAGGAGGTTCTGGGAGAACTCGGTCAGGAAGCGCAGGTTGAAGGCCGCCCCGATCTGCGACATGATCTGCTGCGGAAAGAGGAGGATGGCGCTCGCGAAGATGACGGGCATGACGCCTGAGTAGTTCACCTTCAGGGGAAGGAACGAGCTCTGGCCGCCCATCACCTTGTTGCCGACGACGCGCTTGGCGTACTGGACCGGTATCTTCCTCTGGCCCTGCACAACGAGGACGATCCCCATGGTGACCGCGAGGAAGAGGACGATCATGATCGCCGCCTGGGGGAGGCCGAGGTTCCCGGTCGTCCCGATGGGCCTGAAGAAGAGCTGGTAGGTCTGCGCCGCGGCGCCCGGCAGCGTGGCCAGGATTCCGATCGTGATCAGGAGGGAGACTCCGTTTCCGATCCCCCTCTGCGTGATCTGCTCCCCGAGCCACATCATCAGCATCGTCCCCGCGGTCAGGTAGATGACGCTGGTGATCAGGAACGTCGTCTTGCCGACGATGACGATGTTGCCGTACGTGCCGACGTCATACCCTGGGAACAGCTTGGCGGGGTTCTCGAGGGCGAGGAGGGTGAGCGTGCCCTGGATGATGCAGATGAGGACCGTCGCGTAGCGGGTGTATTGCGTCAGCTTCTGGCGGCCCACGTCGCCCTCCTGCTGGAGGCGGCTGAGCGCCGGAACGACCGCCGTCATCAGCTGGAAGATGATGGACGCGCTGATGTAGGGCATGATGCCGAGCGAGCACACGGCGCCCTTCAGGAGAGCCCCCCCGGTGAACATGTTGTAGAGGCTCACCATCGCGTTGCCCGCGCCGCCCGTCTGGTTCTTGAAGAACTCCTGCAGCGGGTGCGGGTCGATGCCCGGCAGCGGGATCGCGGCCCCGACGCGCGCCACGAAGAGGAGCGCCAGCGTGTAGAAGATCCTGGAGCGCAGCTCCGGTATCTTCAGTGAATTCGCGAAGGCGGAAAACATGGATGCCGCCTACCCTACGATGGCCTGGCCGCCGGCCTTCTCGATCTTCGCCTTGGCCGACTCCGAGAACCTTGCCGCCGTGATCTTGAGGGCCCGGGTGATCTCGCCGTCGCCGAGCACCTTTACCGACACTTCCCCGGACCGGATGATGCCCGCCGAGGCCAGCGCCACGGCGTCGACCTCCTTCACGGACTCGTCGAGGCCGGAGAGGTCGCGCAGGTTAACGACCGCGATCTCCGTGCGGAACTCGTAGTTGTTGAATCCGCGGTGGGGAAGCTTCCGGTAGAGCGGCATCTGCCCGCCCTCGAAGCCCGGGCGGATGCTGGAGCCCGAGCGCGCGGACTGGCCCTTGCCGCCGCGCCCGCTCGTCTTGCCGTGGCCGCCGCCTTCGCCGCAGCCCACGCGCTTCTTTCGGTGGATGGCACCCTTAACGTTCTTAAGTTCGTGGAGTTTCATTGGATTTTCCTTGGAGGCGCCCCGCCCCGCCCATTGGGCCGGTGCGGGACTCGGATGTTGTAAGGTGGTTTCAGCCCTGGCGCAGCTTTGTGAAGTCCTCGGCCAGCCTGAGCTGGAGGAGGGCGTTGACCGTGGCGTTCACGACGGCGATGTGGTTCTTCGACCCCATCGACTTCGTGAGCACGTTCTTGACGCCCGCGGCCTCGAGCACCGCGCGCACACCGCCGCCGGCGATGAGCCCCGTGCCGGTCGACGCCGGCCTGAGGAGCACCTTGCCGCCGTCAAATTCGCCTGTCACGTCGTGCGGGATCGTGTCGCCCTTCAGCTTCACGTGGATCAGCCGCTTCTTCGCGTGCTCGGTGCTCTTCCTGATCGCGTCCGGCACCTCGTTGGCCTTGCCGTAGCCGACGCCGATGTTGCCCTTCTGGTCGCCGACGACCGTGAGGGCCGCGAAACTGAAGCGCCGTCCGCCCTTCACGACCTTCGCGCAGCGGTTGATGAAGACGACCTTCTCGATCATGGACGGGCCGTCGCCCGTGTTCTGGGGCTGGTCGCGGCGATTGTCGCGCCGGGGGCCGCGCTGGCCTCCGCCGAACCCGCCGCGGCGCTCCGGCCGGTTTGAACGGGGCTCCGGAGTGGCAGCCGGGGCGGCAGCGGGAGCGGGTGCGGGTGCCACGGCCACTGCGGCCGGGGCTGCTGGGGAATCGGTGTCGTTGCTCATGGGCTTTGGTTCAGAATGCAAGGCCGGCCTCGCGGGCGGCGTCCGCGAAAACCTTGACCTTGCCGTGATAGCGGGCGCCGCTGCGGTCGAAGACGACCGCGGTGATACCGGCCGCCTTCGCCTTCTCGGCGAACGCGGTGCCGAGCACCTTGGCCCCGGCGATGTTGGCCCCGAGCTTCTTCTTGCGCAGCTCCGGGTCGAGGCTCGAGACGAAGACAAGCGTCGTGCCGGCGTCGTCGTTGATCGCCTGTGCGTAGATGTTCTTCGAGCTGAACTTGATGCTCAGGCGCGGGCGCGCGGCGGTGCCGTTGACCTTCTTGCGGATCCGCCACCTGCGCTTCTGCAGGAGCATGGCTTTGTGAATGGTGTTCATGGGTGTTAGGCGACTGTCTTGCCTTCCTTGCGGCGGACGCGCTCGCCGACGATTCGCACGCCCTTGCCCTTGTAGGGCTCCGGCGGGTAGTAGCTGCGGATCTCAGCGGTGACTGCCCCGACGAGCTGTTTGTCGCAGCCCTCGACCTTGAGGCGGGTGCCCTCGGTCACGGTGATCTTAATCCCGTCCGGGACGTCCATGAGGATCGGGTGGGAGTATCCGAGCGCGAGGTCGAGCTGCTTGCCCTTGAGGTTGGCCTTGAAGCCGACGCCCTGGATCTCGAGCTCCTTCGAGAAGCCCACGGTCACGCCCTTGACCATGCTCGCGATGATCGAGCGGGCGGTCCCGTACATGGCGTTGGCGAACCGGGTCTCGCCGATGGGGGCCACGATGACCTTCTTGTCCGTGATCGTGATCGTGACGACGGGCGCGAAGGTCTTGTGGACCTTGCCCTTGGGCCCCTCGACTTGGACGGTCGTGTCCTTGATGTCGACTTTGACCTTGTCGGGGATGGGAACGGGTTGCTTGCCGATGCGGCTCATGGTGGGTGGTTCGTTACCAGACGTTGCAGATGAGCTCGCCGCCCGCCTTGTTGCGGCGGCAGTCCGCGTCCTTCATCAGGCCCTTGGACGTGGAGACGATGCTGATGCCGAGGCCGTTGAGGACGCGCGGGATGTCGGTGTAGCCGAAGTAGAGGCGACGGCCGGGCGTCGACGCGCGGTTGAGGCCGCTGATCGCCGGGGTGCCCTCGACGTACTTCATCTTCACGACAAGGGTCTTGTGGCCGAGCTCGTCGGCGCCCTCGGAGTAGTTGGAGATGAACCCCTCGGCCTTCAGGATGGCGGCGATGCCCTCCTTGAGCTTGGAATGGGGGGAATGGCACTCCTCGAGGCGCGCCTTGCTGGCATTGCGCAGTCGGGTGAGAAAGTCGCTGATCGGATCTGTCATGGTGGATGCTGTGTGTCTTTTGCGGCAGCGCGGGTCATATCCGACCCCCGTGTGCCAGAGGTGTTACCAGGATGATTTGATGACGCCCGGGATCTTGCCGGCGAGCGCCAGCTCGCGGAAGGTGATGCGCGAGACGCCGTACTTGCGCTTGTAGCCGCGGGGCCGGCCGCTCATCGAGCAGCGGTTGCGGATGCGGGCCCTGGAGGAATTCTTCGGGAGCTTCTGGAGCTTGGTCTGCGCGGCGAAGAACTGCTCGTCGGTCGTCGCGGGGTTCGCGAGGACCGCCTTCAGCTCGGCGCGCACCTTGGCGTATTTTGCGACAAGCCGCTGGCGCTTCTTGTTGCGTTCGATTGCGGAGGTTTTCGGCATGGCTGGGTCAGGCGGCTGAGGCGGTCTTGGTTTCGGTGCGGCGGAAGGGCATGCCGAGGAGGCGGAGAAGGTCGCGGCCCTCGTCGTCGGTCTCGGCGCTGGTGACGATCGTGATGTCGAGGCCCATGCTCTTCTTCACGTTCTCGACCGTGATCTCCGGGAAGATCGCGAAGTCCGAGATGCCCAGGTTGTAATTGCCCTGGCCGTCGAGCTTCGGGGAGACGCCTCGGAAGTCGCGGATGGTCGGCAGGGCGACGGCAAGGAGCCTGTAGAGGAACTCCCACATCGAGTCGCCGCGCAGCGTCACGTGGCAGCCGACGATCTGGTTCTCCTTCAGCTTGAAGTTCGAGATGGCCTTGCGCGTGCGGCTGAGGACCGCCTTCTGCCCGGCGATGAGGCTCAGGTCGCGCTGGACGTCGGCGATCTGGTTCTTGTCGGCCTCGGCGTCGATGCCGGAATTGAGCTTCACCTTGAGGACCCTCGGGACCTCGTGCTTGTTCTTGTAGCCGCGGAGCTTCGTGAGCTCCGGGAATACCTGCTCGGCGTACTGCTTCTTGAGTGTGGGTGCTGTGCTCATCTTATTGCGCCTTCTTGCGCTTGCTCGAGTCGTGGACCGCCTTGAGCATCAGGTTTGATATGTGGATGGAGCCCTCGCGCTCGACGATCGCGCCCTGCGGGTGCTCCTGTGACTTCTTCGTGTGGCGCTTCACCATGGCGAGGCCCTCGACGCGCGCGCGGTCCTTCGCCGGCAGGATCTCGAGGATCTTGCCCTCCTTGCCCCGGTGGGAGCCTGAGATGACGACGACCGGGTCGCCGCGTTTGACGTGGTATCTTTGCATGGGCTAGAGGACCTCCGGGGCGAGAGAGATGATCTTCATGAAGTTCTTCGAGCGCAGCTCGCGTGCGACGGGGCCGAAGATGCGGGTGCCCTTGGGGTTCCCGTCGGCGCCCAGGATCACGATCGCGTTGCTGTCGAAGCGCAGGTAACTGCCGTCCGAGCGGCGGACGGCGGCCTTCGTCCGGACGACGACGGCCTTGGCGACCTCGCCCTTCTTCACGGTGGCGTCGGTCGTGCTCTCCTTGATGTGCACGGTGACGATGTCGCCCACCCCGGCCGTGTCGGTGTTCTGGCCCATCTTGCTGATCATGGCGGCCTTGCGGGCGCCGGTGTTGTCGGCGACCTCGAGAATAGAGCGCAGTTGGATCATGGCGGGGACTGGATTGGAAATTTCTGTTGGATCGGTTGGCTTGGGATCAGGCCGAGGGGGCCGCGGCGCCCGCGCGCGTCGTCTTCGTGGGGACGGCGGCGGCGACGTCCGCCTCGGTGATGGCCTGTGCGTCCGCGACGACCGCGCTGTGGACGACCGAGACGACCCTCCAGCGCTTGAGGCGGCTCATCGGGCGGGTCTCCATGATCTCGACCTTGTCGCCGACCTTGGTCTCGTTCTTCTCGTCATGGGCGTGCACGACCGTCTTCCGGTTGATGACCTTGTGGTAGAGCGGGTGCGGCGTCTTGTAGGGGATCGTGACCTTGACGGACTTGTTGCCGGAGCGGCTCGTGACGAAGCCGACGAGGGTCTTGCGCGTGTTGCGGGTGTCTGAGGCGTTGGACATGGCGTGGGATGCGTGGGCGAAGGCGGGCGTCAGGCGGCGACGGGCGCCGTCTTGGCCTTCTGGCGAAGGATGGTTTCGAGGCGCGCGATGTCCTTGCGGAGCGTGCGCAGCTCGTGGGTCTTCTCCACCTGGCCCGTCTGCTTGCGCAGGCGGATCTGGAGGAGTGATTCGCGGGTCTCGCGGATCTTGGTCGTTATCTCGACCGCTGAAAGGTCTCGTATTTCCTTGGGTGTCATGGTGGGGAGGCCGATTCGCGTCAAATGACGGTGCCCTCGCGGACGATGAAGCGGCAGTGGAACGGGAGCTTGGCGTCGGCGAGCCGGAACGCCTCCTTGGCGACGCGGGCGGGAATGCCCGCGAGCTCGAAGAGGACGGCGCCGGGCTTGATGACGGCCACGTAGAACTCGACCGGGCCCTTGCCCTGGCCCATGCGGACCTCGGCGGGCTTCTTGGTCACGGGCTTGTGGGGGAAGACGCGGATCCAGAGCTTTCCCTTGCGCTTGAGGTGGCGGGAGATCGTCACGCGCGCGGCCTCGATCTGCTGGCCGGTCATGGGGCCCCGGGTGAGGGACTGCAGGCCGAATTCCCCGAAGGCGAGCGTGTTGCCGCGCTTGGCGTTGCCGGCGCGGGAGCCTTTCTGCCATTTGCGATACTTGGTGCGTGCGGGAGCGAGGGCCATGGGACGTTTTTCCTAGAGGTGTGGTTTCGGGCGGGCGCGGCCTACTTCAGGCGGCGTCGGCCTCCTTCTTGCAGATCCAGCACTTGACGCCGATCTTGCCGTAGACGGTGAGGGCCTCGGAGAAGCCGTAGTCGATGTTCTCGCGCAGCGTGTGGAGCGGCACCCTGCCCTTGCGCTGCCATTCGCGGCGCGCGATGTCGGCGCCGCCGAGGCGACCCGAGCACTGGATCTTGATCCCCTCGGCGCCGAGCGCCATGGCCATCTCGACCGCCTTCTTCATGGCGCGCCTGAAGGTGATGCGACGCTCGAGCTGGAGCGCGACGTTCTCGGCCACGAGCTGGGCCTCGATCTCGGGCTTCTTGACCTCCTGGATGTCGAGGAGGATTTCCTTGCCGGTCAGCTTGACGAGCTGGGCCTTGATGTTCTCGACCTCCTGGCCCTTGCGGCCGATGACGATGCCGGGGCGTGCCGTGTAGATCTTGACGCGGACGCGGTTGGACGCCCGCTCGATGAAGATGCGCGGCACGGAGGCCTGCTTCAGCTTCTCCATGAGCGTGGAGCGGATCAGCTGGTCCTCGAGGAGGAGCTTCGGGAACTCCTTCTTGCTCGCGAACCAGCGGGACTGCCAGTCGCGGCGGACTGCGAGGCGGAAGCCGATAGGATTTGTCTTTTGGCCCATGGGTTAGGCTGGGTTTGGGTTGCCGTCCGACAGGACGATGCGGATGTGCGACATTTTTTTCCTGCGTGGCATGGCCGTGCCCTTGGCACCGGCCTTGAAGCGCTTCAGGACGGGGCCGTTCTCGACGACCGCGCTCTTCACGGTCAGCGAGTCGGCTGCGAGGTTGTTGTTGTTCTCGGCGTTCGCGATCGCGCTCTTCAGCGTCTTGTTGATGAGGCGCGCCGACTTGCGCGGGATGAGGGTCAGGTACTCGACGGCGTCGGTCGCCATGCGGCCCTGGATCGTGCGCGCGACCTCGCGCACCTTCTTGGGCGACATGCGGGCGTTGCGGGTGAGTGCGAAGACTTCCATGGTGGAGGGGCTCCTTAGATTTCCTTGCGGGTCATTCCGCCGTGCGCCTTGAAGACGCGCGTGGGCGAGAACTCGCCCAGCTTGTGCCCGACCATGTTCTCGGTGACGTAGACGGCCACGAACAGCTTGCCGTTGTGGACGTTGAACGTGTGGCCGATGAAGTCGGGGGTGATGGTCGAGCGCCGGGACCAGGTCTGGATCGGCTTGCGCGCGCCGGACTTGGTCGCCTTCTCGATCTTCTCGAGCAGGTGGTAATCGACGAAAAAGCCTTTCTTGATTGAGCGTGCCATGGTGCGGTTCGGCGGAGGTTACTTCTTGCTTCCGCGCGGCGGGCGGCCGTTGTGGCGGACGAGGATGAAACTGTCGGAGATGCGGGTGCGCCTGCGCGTCGGGAAGCCCTTCGCGAGCTGGCCCCAGGGGGAGACGATCTGCTGGCGGCCGCCGCCGCCCTTGGACTTGCCCTGGCCTCCGCCGTTCGGGTGGTCGACCGGGTTCATGGCCACGCCGCGCGTCACCGGGCGGCGCCCCAGCCAGCGGGCGCGTCCGGCCTTGCCGAGCGAGCGGTTGGCCTGGTCGCCGTTGCCGACGACGCCGATCGTCGCGCGGCACTTTGCGTTCACGAGCCGGATCTCGCCGGAGGGCATCTTCAGCTGGGCGTTGCCGCCCTCGATGCCGATGAGCTCGATGCTGGTTCCCGCGGAACGGCCCATCTGGGCGCCCTTGCCGGGGACCATCTCGATGCAGTGGAGCTTGGTGGACGGCGGGATCGTGGAGAGGGGAAAGCTGTTGCCGACGGTAAAGTCGTTCGTCGTCGCCGTCATCGAGGAGACGATCTTGTCGCCCACCTTCAGGCCCTCGGGCGCCGGGACGTAGCGCTTGATCCCGTTCGTGTAATGGAGGAGCGCGAGGTGGGCCGTGCGGTTCGGGTCGTACTCGATCGCCTCGACCCGGGCCGGGATGTCCAGGATGTCCCGCTTGAAGTCGATGATGCGGTACAGCTGCTTGTGGCCGCCGCCGATGCGGCGCGAGGTGACGCGGCCGTAGACGTTGCGCCCGCCCGACCTGTTCTTGGTCTCGGTGAGGGCGCGCAGCGGGCGCTTCTTGGAGAGGCCCACCGGCTTGTTCAGCGAGGTGAACCTCTGGGAGGGCGTCAGGGGGCGGAAATGTTTGATGGGCATGGCGGGTGTGCTGGGTTGCCGGCGTAAGCTATATGAGCTCGATCTTGTCGCCGGCCTTCAGCGTCACGATCGCCTTCTTGTAGTCGGAGGTCGTGCTGGGCTGGCCGGTGCGGCTCTTCTTGTTCTTGCCGCGGTAGTTCATGGTGTTCACCCGGCGGACGGTGACCTTGAAGGTCGACTCGACGGCCGCCGCGATCGCGTGCTTGTCGGCGCCCTTGAAGACCTCGAACGTGTACTGGCCGAGCGAAGCCGACTGCTTGCCGGCCTTTTCCGTGAGCATCATTCCCTTGAGTATCTTGTCGGCGTTCATCAGTTCCTCTCCCCCGATACGCGGGCGATAATGGCCTCGAGGGCCTTTGTGCTAACGATGATCTTCTGGTACTGGGCGAGATCGAGGGTGTTGAGCTTCGCCGCCTCCTGGAGCGACACGCGCTCGATGTTGCGGGCGGCCAGGCGGGTCTCCGCGGCAAACGGGGCGTCGACCAGGAGGATCTTGCCCTTCGGGGCGATGAGGCCGACCACCTTGCTGACGACCTTTGTCTTCGCGACCGTGTGGCCAAAGTTCTCGATCACGGCGATTTCGCCGGCGACCGCGCGGTCGAAGAGCGCGCGGCTGAAGGCGAGCGCCTTCACCTTGCCGTTGATCTTCTTGTCGTAGTCGCGGGGCTTGGGGCCGAAGACAACGCCGCCGCCGGACCAGAGGGGCGAGCGGTTGGAGCCCGCGCGGGCCCTGCCGGTCCCCTTCTGGCGCCAGGGCTTGCGCCCGCCGCCGCTCACCTCGGCCCGGGTCTTGGTCGAGTGGGTGCCGAGGCGGTTGTTGGCATTGATGGCGACAATGACCTCCTTGACGGCCTGCAGGCCCCGGTCGCCCTCGAACGTGGGAAGTCCCGCGAACTCCTGCTCGCGGCTCGTTGTGCCATCAGGGCTGAAAACGGTGAATTTCATGGCGCTCAAATGTGGTGGTTAGGCCTTCGCCTGCTGGCCCTTGATCGCGAGGCGCACGAGGACGTCGTCGCCGTTCGCGCCCGGGATGGCCCCCTTGACGAGGATGAGGTTCCTGTCGGCGATGATCTTGACGACGCGCAGGTTCTGGACCGTGCGGCGCTCGCTGCCCATGTGCCCGGGCATGGCCTGGTTCTTCCACGTGCGGCCGGGCGTCTGGCGCATGCCGATCGACCCGATCCGGCGGTGGAACATGGAGCCGTGCGCCGCGGGGCCGCCGGCCACGCGGAAGCGCTTGACGACGCCCTGGAAGCCCTTGCCCTTGGTGATGCCGATGACGTCGACCAGCTGGCCCTCCTGGAACGCGGTGACCGTGACGACGTCGCCCACCTTGAGGGCCGGGGACGCCGCGAGGCGGACCTCGGAGAGGACGCGGGGGGCGCCGTCCGTTCCGGTCTTCTTCGCGTGGGCGAGCTCGGCCTTGCTCGAGTTCTTGGCCTTCTTGGCTGAGAACCCGATCTGGACGGCGTTGTAGCCGTCCGACTCGACGGTCTTCACCTGGAACACGGCGCAGGGGCCCGCTTCAACGACCGTGACCGGGACTAGGACGTTTTGGGCGTCGTAGACCTGGGTCATGCCGATTTTCTTGCCGAGAAGTGATGAGATCATGGGCTAAGCGGTAGGTGGAAGGGTTCCGTTTGGGACCTACATTAGAGGGGCCCGGAGGTGCCCCAACGGGGCACGCAGGCAACTGCTAACTGTGGACTTTAGACGTTGATGGTGATGTCGACGCCCGAGGGCAGGTTGAGTTTCTTGAGCTCGTCCACCGTCTGGGCGGTGGGCTCGATGATGTCGATGAGGCGCTTGTGCGTGCGCGTCTCGAACTGCTCCATCGACTTCTTGTCGACGTGAGGGGAACGGTTGACCGAGAGCTTCTCGATGCGGGTCGGCAGCGGGATCGGGCCGGAGACGCGCGCGCCGGAACGCTTCGCGGTCTCGACGATGTCCTGGGCCGACTGGTCGATGACCCGGTAGTCGAAGCCCTGGAGTTTGATGCGAATGCGTTGGCCTTTCATGACGTAAAAAGAACGGGGGTTAGGTGCGGGCCGGGCCCTTGCTGGTCTCGTCGACGATCTTCTGGAGGAGCGAGTTGGGAACCTGCTCGAAGTGGGACGGCGTCACGGAGGCGCTGGCGCGGCCCTTGGAGAGGGAGCGGATGTCCGTCACGTAGCCGAAGAGGGTCTCCAGGGGGACGGTCGCCGCGATGATGCAGGCGCCGGCCTTGTTCTCCATGCCGAGGATCGTCCCGCGGCGCCGGTTGATGTCTCCGATCAGGTCGCCCTGGTACTCCTCGGGCGTCGTCACCTCGACGCCCATGATGGGCTCGAGGAGGATTGGGTTGGCCTTCTTCATCGCGTCCTTGAACGCGAAGATGCCGGCCATCTTGAACGCGAGCTCCGAGGAGTCGACCGCGTGGAAGGAACCGTCGATGATGCGCACGATGACGTCGACCACGGGGTGGCCGGCGACGGTGCCGTTGAGGGTCGCCTCCATGACGCCGTCGATCGAGGGCTTGATGAATTCCTTCGGGATGCTGCCGCCCACGGTCTCGTTGATGACCTCGATCCCCTTGCCCTTCTCGTTCGGCTCGAGCTTGAGGATCACGTGGCCGTACTGGCCCTTGCCGCCCGACTGGCGGATGAACTTGCCCTCGCCCTCGGCGGCGCTCTTCACGGTCTCGCGGTAGGCGATCTGGGGCTTGCCCGAGGTGGCCTCGACCTTGAACTCGCGCTTCATGCGGTCGAGGATGATCTCCAGGTGGAGCTCGCCCATCCCCGAGAGGATGACCTGGCCCGTGTCCCTGTCTGTCTTCACCTTGAGCGTGGGATCTTCGGCCACCAGGCGCTGGATCGCGGTCCCCATCTTCTCCTGGTCGCCCTTCGAGTTGGGCTCGATCGACATCGAGATGACGGGCTCGGGGAAGGAGGGCGGCTCAAGGCGGATGTCGAAGTCCTCGTCGCAGAGCGTGTCGCCGGTGATGACGTCCTTGACGCCCACGAGCGCGCAGATGTCGCCCGAGTAGGCGACGTCGATGTCCTCGCGGTCGATCGCGCGCATGAGGCCCAGGCGCGAGACGCGCTCGCTGCGCCGGGTGCGCGGGTTGTAGAGCATCATGCCCTTGGTCAGCTTGCCCGTGTAGACGCGGTAGAAGACCAGCTTTCCGAAATAGGGGTCCGTCCAGAGCTTGAACGCGAGTCCGGCGACCTTGCCCTTGTCGTCGACGACCGCCTCGACCGTGTTGCCGTCGTCATCCTTGCCGGTCATGGGCGGGACGTCGATCGGGCTCGGGAGGTAGTTGACCACGCAGTCGAGGACCCGCTGCACGCCCTTGTTCTTAAGGGCCGAGCCGGGGATCACGCCGAAGAACTTCTGGGAGACGGTCGCCTTGCGGATGGCGAGCATGAGCTGGTTCACCTCGATGTCCTTGCCCTCGAGGTATTTCTCGGCGAGGTCGTCGTCGAAGTCCGAGACCGCCTCGATCAGCTTGTCGCGGTACACCTTCGCCTCGGAGAGCATGTCCGCGGGGATCGGGGCCGAGACCGGGTTCAGGCCCAGCGGATCCTTGGTGTCGTCAAAGAAGTAGGCGATCATCTGCACGAGGTCGATCATCCCCGTGAAGGTGTCCTCGGCCCCGATCGGCAGGTAGAGGGCGTGCGCGTTGGCCTTGAGCTTCGAGCGGACGTCGTCGACCGAGCGGTGGAAGTCGGCCCCGACGCGGTCCATCTTGTTCAGGAACACGAGCCGCGGGACGCTGTACTTGTTCGCCTGGCGCCAGACGGTCTCGGACTGGGGCTGGACACCGGCGACGGCGTCGAAGACCGCGATCGCGCCGTCGAGGACGCGCAGCGAGCGCTCGACCTCGGCCGTGAAGTCGACGTGCCCGGGGGTATCAATGATATTGATACGCTGCTGGATCCCCTTCCAGGGACCGCACGAGGCGTTCCACGCGCACGAGATGGCGGCCGCGGTGATCGTGATCCCGCGCTCGCGCTCCTGCTCCATCCAGTCCGTGACGGTCGTCCCGTCGTGGACCTCGCCCATCTTGTGGACCGCGCCGGAGTAGAAGAGGATGCGCTCGGTCGTCGTCGTCTTGCCGGCGTCGATGTGCGCGGCGATCCCGATGTTGCGCGTCCACTCGAGCGGGAACGGGCGGTCCGGCGAGTTCTGCGGAGACATCTTCGCCTTGTCGGTGACGACTGTGATCGATGGTGAAGCCACGGCAGACATGGGGACCTTTTCCGAACTACCAGCGCAGATGGGCGAAGGCGCGGTTCGCCTGGGCCATCTTGTGGGTGTCTTCCTTCTTCTTCACCACCGAGCCCGTGTTGTTGTAGGCGTCGATGATCTCGGCCGCGAGGGCGTCGCGCATCGTGACTCCCTTGCGCGATCCGGCCGCGTCCACGATCCAGCGGATCGCGAGGCTCTCCTGGCGCTCAAATGAGATCTCTATCGGGACCTGGTAGGTGGCGCCGCCGACGCGGCGGCTCTTGACCTCGAGCCTGGGCCGCGCGTTCTCGAGCGCGCCGAGAAGGAGGTCGACCGGGTCGCCCTTCTCCAGCTTCTCGGACACCTTCTCGAAGGCGCCGTACACGATTCGCTGGGCAAGGTTCTTCTTGCCGCTCTTCATGATGACATTCACCAGGTGCGCAACAAGGGGGCTGTTGTACCGGATGTCGGGGGCGACGTTGCGCTTCTCTGCTCTGTGGCGGCGTGACATGGTCTAGAGTTCCCGTCCGGTCACTTCTTCTCCTTCGGGCGCTTGACGCCGTACTTGGAGCGGCTGCGGCGGCGTTTCTCGACGCCCGTCGCGTCGAGCGTTCCGCGCACGATGTGGTAGCGGACGCCGGGCAGATCCTTCACGCGGCCGCCGCGCACAAGGACGATGGAGTGTTCCTGGAGATTGTGCCCCTCGTCGGGGATGTACGAGATCACCTCGTTGCCGTTCGTGAGCCTGACCTTCGCGACTTTCCGGATGGCCGAGTTCGGCTTCTTCGGCGTGCGTGTCATGACCTGAACGCACACGCCGCGGCGGAAAGGATTGCCCTCCAAAGCCGGTGATTTCGACTTTATGCGCACCTTCCTGCGGCCTTTGCGAACAAGCTGGTTAATGGTCGGCATACGAGACGTTTAAGAGTGAAGAGAGATAAATTGGGAAAAGAGGTTGAAACTACGCTGCTCCAAAAAGTCGGCAAGTACTTTTTGGAGAAAAGGCATCTTAGATCGCAAAATCCGCGTTTCGGGCGCGGCTCGCGAGAAGAGGCGCACACCGGCTGAACCGGCCGCGCATATGGACTGAAGAAAAGGGCTATCAAAGTCCCGTTTGCGCAGTGCAAACACAAGAAAAAACGCCCGGCCTTTCGGGCCGGGCGTCAAAACCGCGCGGAGCTAGGCTCGACGTGCAGTTTTTGGCGGGAGGGAGGCAGAACGTGCCACCTCCGCACCCGCTTGCAAGTGCATTTTCGCGACCGCCCGGAGGCTGCCCCGGGGGTCAGCCCGCGGTGGCCTCGGCGACCTTGGTCTCGTCAACCAGCTCGGTGCCAAAGGGAAGGCTGATCTTCAGGTGCCTGTACTGGGGCAGGCCCGTGCCCGCCGGTATCAGGTGACCCATGATCACGTTCTCCTTGAAGCCCTTGAGCAGATCCACCTTGCCAAGCGTCGAGGCGTCGGTGAGGACGCGCGTCGTCTCCTGGAAGGAGGCAGCCGAGATGAAGCTTTCCGTCTCGAGCGAGGCCTTGGTGATCCCGAGAAGGATGGGCTCGGCCTCGGCGGGCTTGCCGCCCGCCTCCTCGATCCGACGGTTGTCGGAAAGGAACGCCGCCCGGTCCACCTGCTCGCCCCAGAAGTACTCGCTGTCGCCCGGGTCCGTGATCCGGATCTTGCGCAGCATCTGGCGGATGATGATCTCGATGTGCTTGTCGTTGATGGTCACGCCCTGGAGGCGGTAGACCTCCTGGACCTGGCCGATCAGGAACTCGTAGAGAGCCGCCGGCCCGAGGATCTCGAGGATCTCGTGCGGGTCCGCGGCGCCCTCGGTCAGGTGCTGGCCCTTGTGGACGACGTCGCCCGGCTGCACGATGATGTGCTTGCCGGCGGCGATAAGGTGCTCCTCC